>SDBV01003584.1_pt1 | contig 22778 bp, 28 predicted proteins | sample 2277081 | NCBI WGS metagenome assembly SDBV01 (sample SAMN10402039, study PRJNA504765) | marine sediment metagenome | isolation source: marine sediment core GS10_PC15, 223 cmbsf | place: Arctic Ocean: Southern Knipovich Ridge | collected 2010 | reverse complement strand
CGAATAGGACCAATCTCTGCGCATATTTTTGGAAGACTGTATTAGGACTGAGTATGGTCGCAGCGGTTAGTGCCCTAGCCATTGCTTTCATAGGTCTTGTAGGATTTGCGTTTTACAAGTTCACCGCTATCGCTTTCGTGGTACTTGGGACTTTAGTAGGGATAGTAGGATTTATCTTCCTCTGTATCTATCTCGTCGAGGTGTATCAAGACTCAGAACCAGGCTTGGTTCGTTTATATGTCAAAGCTAAGAAGGACAAGGTCTGCCCACTCATAGAGTTTGTGGATTAGGAAAGGAACAGGAGATGGAAGTTAAAGAAGGTTCATGGCATTACTGGCTCTACGAGATGTCCTATTCACAGGGATATTTTCCTGAGCGGACCACCAACCTCTGTAAGTATTTCTGGAGGGTCGTAGGGGGAATGATCTGGCTTGCGTTCATGACTGGCCTGGTGGGTGCAGTTCTTGGTGGAATAGGGTTTATGTTCTACAAACATACTCTTGTTTCCTGCACGGTGGCTGGAGCAATAGCGGCGATAGCAGGACTGCTATACCTCTACTTCTATGTCACCGAGCGCTTCGACGTGCGGGCCTACCGCAAGACTCTCCAACCAGGCTACCAGGAACCGGAACCAAGCCTGCTGCGCGCGTATTTCAGAGCCAAGAAAGAGAAGGTCTGTCCGCTCATAACGGTTGTGAAGGCAGATGAAAAACAATGAGCTACCCACGCCTTCAGCTTTTTGTCTTCGTGGCGTGCATGTGCCTCATACTGTTGGGTTGCAGTTCCGACTACAGCGTATGCAAGTTCACTCCTGGCCAGATGGTAAGGTCCAAGGTCAGTGGGGAAGTAGGTCAGGTTATCGGTATGGTCCTCGCAGGGGATGGCTCTTGGTGTTATTCCAATGTCCGCTTCCAGGGATCTCAAGAGGTCACGGACTCCAGAGTTCTGAGTAACGACGGCCCTATCTCTGTGCGACCCTTGCAGGTCATCATGTATATGCGCCCTTACGAACTGGAGCATGTAGAAGAGTAACAATGGAGCCCAGATATCTAACCATCAATCTCTGGAAGAATCCCAAAGTTGGTTACCCCCGAACCCTTGTAGGAGGGCAAAGGTGGAGGTTTAGATCGGCGTTCAAAAGTCTCAAATATGACTTACGCTTAGGGTTCGGATCCGGGTTCCCTTGGTGCTGTACTCTGGAATTCTCTTTCAGATGGGCGATGGGGTTTCCCAAACTCCTAGCCCCCAAGCGGGCTCGGGACTATAGCCGGAAGGAATCAAGGGGTTACATTCCCTGCTTCTTCCATGAATAGGGCGGTCGGTTAATGGTAAACCAGCGGCCTCCAAAACCGCGACTCTCCGTTCGACTCGGAGTCGCCCTGCCATAATGTAGAGGTCAACATGAAATACCGAATCGTCCACAAAGGCCGCCTTTACTGCGTCCAATACCGGCACTGGTGGGGAGGGTGGGTAACCGATAGTCACTACGAATCTCACAAAAAACCACGCGAAGTGATGAAATACGGAGGTTTCTTCAGTGATATAGGGTATAAGGATATGGAATACGGGATCCACACCACACTGTTCTATTCCCAAGGTCCAGCCGAAGAACGGATCAGGAAGCTTAAGGCATCTCGCGAACGAGCGAAAAAGAAAAAGCCGGAGAAACAAAAGGTAGTATATACAGACCCGTAGATCGGAAGTAGCATGATGCAGGAGTGTTTATGAGAACCCTAAAGTATGAAGCAGTCGAAGCCGTCCAACAAGATATGTTTCCCAGAGGTTCGGTAGAACTAGACAACGATGGGCAGATCGTTATCTACACAGGCCTCTATACTGAACCCGGACACATGGTTCCTAACCCCACTAATATTGGTTACGTGGTAGGCGAAACTTGGGACTGTCCGTCGAGCCCCCACTTGTATTGCGAATATCACGAGGCCACCGATCCCGCCCACGATTTCTGTGTTCACTGCGGAGATCCGTGCGAGAGGAAGTAGATATGGTACGTTTCTGGCTAGAAAAGATCGGACTGTTGGTGATCTTCATGTGGTGGAGAGAGTGGTGGTTAGTCAAGGAAGAGTGGAACTTGACTTATCGCCAGATGGAGGAAGCTCGGGGGCGGGCCGACGAACTCAACACCTACGCAGCGCAACGGCTGTTGGCGCGGGAAGAAGATGATATAGGCCCGTAGCTCAGTTGGCAGAGCGCTACTTTTACAAGGTAGATGTCGCCGGTTCGAATCCGGCCGGGCCTACCACACATTATACTATTTGGAGGACGTATGAAAATTGGGATATTCGAGATCCCCGAGAGAGTAATATTTCCTAGCACTCACAAGGAACTACAACGACAGTTGCGGGTGCTCTCTGAAGGTATGGGCCTGACTCTGAAATTCGTAGAGCGGACGAAACTTACCTACAGCTACTGCGATCCGATAGAAGCAAAGGCTGTCGTGATAGCTAAGCTCAAGGGCCACCAGTACTCGAGGCTGGAGACTGCCTTCTACACCCTTCACGAAATCGGCCACTGGATGGACTATAACAATGGCCTCTTTCAAGGCTATTATCCTCGTCAAGGTTACAAGTATATCACCTACCCGACGGGTGATGATCTCCTACGGTTAGGGGTGCGAGCCGAGCAACACTGTGACTGGCTGGCCCACCGAATGTTGTGGAGTATGTACGGCAAGACCTACGACAGACCGAATGCGTATGATGACGTGGCTGTAGCGCGCCAAAATATCATCGATCACTACGAAATAATAGAAGGCTAACCACAGGCCCGTAGCTCAGGGGTTAGAGCGCCACTCTCTATACGCCCGTATCCCCTCTGTCTTATAAACAGTTGAAAGGGTAGCTGGTGACACGTGGGTTCAAGTCCCACCGGGCGTACCATAGTAGAGGATTAGGAAATGGTTTGTATTCCTGAAGGACAAAGATGCGGCGCCCAAACCAATCTTGGCCACTACTGTCGGCGTAAAGCCAAGACAACTTTCAGGCAGGAATGGGAAGAGAGCTTCCTGTTCTTCTTCAAGAGGAAAAAAGTATACTTTTATTACTACTGTACCCAACACGCTGCTAAGTCATTGGTAGGGGTGCAGGTAATCTAGCAATTACAACAGAGGTGCGATAGCATCGCAAACTATCGCATACTTACATCCAACTTGGATGACGACTCCTTGGAAAGGACGGTGAAACACAATGCGAACAGTAGAACAAGCAGCGACTGACGTCGGGGTAATCGTCGGCCGGTGGCAGGTCGATGGCCTCCATGAAGCTCATGCCCGCCTGATCGAAGAGGTCAAGGCTCAGCACAAGAAAGTGATCATCTTTGTGGGGCTCTCGGATATCCTCGGTGGTACCGTAGATCCCCTTGACTATCCCACTAGGGCTGCAATGCTTCTTCACCACTGCCCAGACGTGACGGTGCTTCCCATTCAGGACGTGCCAACTTGCAACGAGGAGTGGAGTAAGAACCTAGACGCAGCTATCAGGACGGTCTGCCCTATCGGAGAGCCTCTGCTCTACGGTGGGCGTGACTCTTTCGTCCGACGTTACACCGGAAGATTTCCAACAGTAGAACTAGACGCCCTGCGCCACCCAAGCGGAACTGACATCCGAAAGGAAGTCGGTCGGGAGGTTAGGGCGTCTTCTGATTTCAGGGCCGGTGTAATCTATTCCACCTTCAACCAATACAGGCGACTCATGATGGTCGTGGACGTGGCTTCTATCTCGGACCACAGCGGAGAGCCCCAAGTTCTCTTGGGCAAGAAGAAGGGTGACAAGGGTTACCGGTTCCCCGGTGGGTTCGTCAACGTAGAAGACCGCAGCCTAGAAGGCGCCGCTCGCAGAGAGTGCCTGGAGGAGACCGGAGTAATGCCAGAGGTCGTAGAGTACCTGGGCTCCTTTCAAGTGGCGGACAGCCGTATAGGTCCCAGAGACGGCATACTGAGCGCCTTTTACTTGGGACATGTAATGGCAGGTGCAGGAAGATTCGAGGCGAAAGACGACCTCGACTTGGCGGAGTGGATTCCTGTGAAGAAGCTTCGCTCTATCAGATGGTACGAGAGTCACGCAGCAATGTTCGAAGCGCTTTGCGTAAAACTAAGAGTTTAACCTACTCACACTAAGGTGACGTGCGAAAGCACGGTGAAAGGAGAAGACAATGGCTGACAGCATTCTATTTCTTACGGACAGTTACAAAATCACGCACTGGAAGCAGTACCCGCCCGGGACTGAGAAGGTGTATTCCTATTTCGAGAGCCGAGGAGGAAAGTTTAACTCCACGGTTTTCTTCGGACTCCAGTACTTCCTACAAAAGTATTTGGAGGGACAGAGGATTTTCCTATCGGATATCTTGGAAGCCAAGGAGTTCTGGAAGGCCCACTTCGGCCAAGAGCTCTTTAACCTTGAAGGCTGGATGCACATCTTGGAGGAGCACGATGGGCATCTTCCCATCACCATCAAAGCCGTTCCAGAAGGGACTGTAGTTCCCACTCGGAACGTTTTGCTCACGGTTGAGAACACGGACCCCAAGGTACCGTGGCTGACCAACATTCTAGAGACTCTTCTGGTCCAGGTTTGGTATCCCATGACGGTAGCCACCCTGTCCCGGGAGATGAAGAGGCTCATCCTAGAGTACCTGGAAAAGACTGGCACTCCCGAGCTGATCGACTTCAAGCTCCACGACTTCGGTTTCCGTGGGGTGTCGAGCGTCGATTCCGCAGGCATCGGGGGTGGTGCTCACCTCGTGAACTTCAAGGGGACAGACACCGCCAGAGGCATCCGCTTCGCTATGAAGTACTACGGTGCTGATATGTGTGGGTTCTCCATCCCCGCTTCCGAGCACTCCACAATTACCTCGTGGGGACGGGAGCATGAAGCAGACGCCTTCGAGAACATGCTGGCTCAGTATCCAGAGGGGCTGGTCGCTTGTGTTTCAGACAGCTTCGACATCTACAAGGCCTGCGATATGTGGGGTACCAAGTTCAAGGAGAAGATCTTGGGTCGCCAAGGAACTCTGATCGTGCGGCCCGACTCTGGGGATCCTCCCACAGTAGTCGTAGAGGTCTTGAGGCGTCTAGGCGAGAAGTTTGGCTATACTGTCAACAAGAAGGGCTTCAAGGTTCTTCCCGACCAAGTGCGGGTCATCCAAGGTGACGGATGTGACTACGCCATGGTGCGCCAAATCTTGGCAGTGATGGACCTGACGAGCTGGAGCGCCGACAACATCGCCTTCGGGATGGGAGGTGCCCTACTTCAGAAGATGGACCGAGACACGCAGAAGTGCGCCTTCAAGTGCTCGGCGGTCACGATCAACGGAGAAGAGAGAGACGTGTATAAAGATCCGATCACTGATCACGGGAAAGCCAGCAAGGCCGGTCGTCTGAAGCTCATTCGAGACGGTTCCACTTATCAAACCGTAAAGTCCAGCGAAGAGGGAGAGGATCAGCTAGTAGAAGTCTTCCGAGATGGAAAGGTCTTGGTCAATCATTCCTTCGAGGACATTAGAGCTAGGGCAGCATTTTAACCAGAAAAGAGGAAACAATGGACAAAGGAATATCTACCGCAGCTGTGTGGCTAGGCCCAGCCTTGGCTTGTTGGGCCACCGGTTCAGGGTTTGTAGCAATTGCTTTTATCGCATCGTTGTTGACCACCTGCATTATCTATCCCCCACACAAAAGATAATCTAACAGGAATTACCATGAACAATTGGCGTGTAGTTGTTCTACATACCCGCCGAGAAACGCTGTTGAAACGTGCAGTCGAGACTGCTTTCCCTGGGAGGGTGGTCTCGATTCACGTTCCGGCCTTGAAAGAGGCCTGGCGGGTTGGTAAACAGTACCTATTGGACTATTTCCATCGCTACGTCCATGACTCAGGAATCTGGGCCGGGCGGGTGCTCACGATCTACGGCACTGGTTCCCACCACCATTTTACCTACGCTCTAACCAAGTTGTCCTTGGAGCGTAGAGGCCTAGAAGGATTCAACTGGACCTACTTCCACTGGGATCAGCATCGAGACGACTGGGGCCAGCGAGACCAAAATCAACAGCCCCGCCATCTGGATTGTGGCAATTTCGTAGACTCCATCGCCCACGACCACCAAGGCATCCCATTCCTGGTCGGTCCCGATTCCTATCCCCGCAAAGATTCTCAAGGATACCGCATTCTTGGTACCAACATCCCTATCTATCACAATTTCATGACCAAGAAGCTGCAACGCAGCCAACTTTGGGCGAGCAACGCCTCATTGTCCTATAATACGGGTCTAGAACTCCCGTCAGTGGACGATCTCCGAGCAACCCCTACCGATGCCTATCTTACCTTCGATTTGGACCTCCTAACGCGAACTGAGATGGTCACTGACTTTGACCAGAATGATTGGATGACTCTCCGCCGAGTCTGTCGCATGTTGGACCACGTTCGCCCGTTCAAAAGGGTTTTTGGGGCCGACATTGTTGGGTACCCTGACGACAATTTTCACCACCCTCTCTCCGTGTTGACAGTCCTCATCTTAGCCCGCAAGATCATGGGTCTTGGGGTGGAGCAGCTGCTAGAGTACCACACCTACGCCAAGCGGAAGCAGGCGGCGGCTTTGAACGTCGACTACGACTTCTGGGAGGAGATGGAAGAGCAAAAACGTGAGTCGCCTATTAAAGAAGGCGAACTCATGGAGGTTCTACGATGAGAAATATCGAACAAGCCAAAGGCAAGATCTTGGACGCGATGTATCGAAGCGTGGATCGTATGAATCATCACATTGTAGAGGGAAGTCTCAACAGTGCTTCCTCTGAACAGCGTCTTCAGATCAACCTCAGACAAAATTTTGAAGAGTTAGAGAAGAAGGAAAGCTAGCATGTCTGCCCGCCGCCGAAATGGACGTAAGAGAACCACTTCCCCTCGCCATCCTTTATCCGGGCTAAGTTACTCTCAGCCTACTCTTGGCTTCACCGCCCAGGTAGGAGTCAAGCCCTTTAAAAAGGGACGGCGCCGCGGGCTTTGCAAGCTCGATGTTGAGTCCGGTTGCCGGGAAGAGTTGCTCTACGAAACTCTCCGACAACTAAAGAATGCCACCCATACTCGGCGGAAAATCCCGGGAACTTGGGACACGAGAGAGAACAAGGTCGCCCACTTGGACCTTGACGATCCTCGAACCAAGCGGCCAGGCCTCACTTACCTTTACGTGGGCACAGAGGAAGGTTGGGATGGCGATCCTGTGAATATCTGCGGGCAGCCCTGTTGTCTCAACGACCTAGTCCACTTCTTGGACGCTACGGTGGGTCAGGTCGGAGTCCTTTTCGACCCAGACTGGTACCGAGGTAATTGGTGGGAAACTCGACCGGAAGACAATAACAGGCCCAAGGGCGGGCGTGAGGCGGGGGAGTTCCGCTACTACGGAGTTAGCAACTTCTTTCTCCGGCATCCGTCCCTTCATCACATCATCATGGGACTCTTCCGCCAAGCTCTACTCGTTTACTCCCAAGGTAAAAGCTCGGGTGCCCTTGAGCGCCTGAACAGGAAAGATGTAGAGAAGGCTATGCGGGAAGGAAATCCGCGCCTGGCTTGGCGTAACCTCCAAAAGATTCGCCGTTGGGTCGAGACGCCGGAGCCTGGATGGAATTATCCTTTCCCCAGAAGTTATTGGGGCCGTCTCCAACAAATTCACAAAGCTATTTATAAACACGGGTGCGATAAACTATTTGGTGGCAACATCGAAACTGGCTGGAACCTGAATGACAAGGGATTGGACGAGGGTGTCGATGGAGCTTGGAGTTATTGGGGAAATCAGCGCGTAGTAACTGAAGCAGGAAAACGCCTCGCGCAGCTAGGAAGATAGGGGCGTGGCGGAGCTAGATATGCCGGGGTGGTGGAATCGGTATACACTCAGAGCTTAAACCTCTGCGCCTTCGGGATTGCGGGTTCGAATCCCGCCCCCGGCACTAGAGAAGGTTTGCTACGCCGATCGGCGGCAAACTCTATGCAACCTTTTGTCAAGGAACCAATATCCCACCAACTGAGGAGAATCATGACTACTGAACCAGTTCTGGTAGATCCTAACTTAGCCAACGATGAGAAATGGGTCTTCACTCAACCGAAGGTAGGCTTTTCTACGCACTACATCGCCGTGCATTGTAAGACTCAGGAACGAGAGTCACGATCCATCTCCAACGCAGCTATCTGTCGGGAGGGATTGGTCCACAACATCCGGCAAGGTCTACAGGGAAGCCTAGTCCAGAAGGTTAGAACCGGGAGCGAAGAGTGGGAATTTGCATTCCAGCAGATCAAGGACATTGACTTGGAAGACCCCGCCGCTAAGGAAGCGGGGATGACTTCTATGAAGATCCATGAGGGGAGCTTGGACAAGAAGTATCTAAGCAAAAAGACTCTTCGACAGTTCGTTCTGGCGGCGGACATTGTCATGGGACCGGTCTGTGTCCTCCTAGGGCGCCATCGCCCTACAGGCGAGTGGTGGCGCACACCTCCCGAAAAGATCCATCAGGAGGGTTACCTTCATTGGCACGGCTCGGATAACTTTTTCCTGCAACATCCCGCCTTAGTATCGCTAGTTTCTGGTCTCTACCGCCAAGTGGCTCTGCTTTGTAGGGCCGGGCGTGCAGAGGAGATCCTTGAGACTATCGACTACCGAGAGGTCGAGGAATGTCTATCTTCTGGGGACCACACACAAGCGTTAGGAATTATTGAGAAGACTCGCCACTGGATCGAAGTCCCGTGCGCTGACAATGGAAATGACATCAATTACCCTTTCCCCCAAGGATATTGGCGCAGACTGAAATGTCTTCAACGGGGTCTCCGACGATATGGGTACGAGACACTCATGGGACAGAGTTTTATTGATGGGTGGGCTTTGGAAGCAAAGGGACAAAACTACACCGGAATGTATGCCCTTTGGGGACCGAAGAAGGATTATACGGCTGCGGGCAAAAACCTCACGAAACTAGGCCGCTTCATAAGGAGAAAAAAGGGTGAGGATAAGTCAGCTCCGCGCATTGCTTGAGCGGGAAGCAGGTCAAGAGAATCTCCAGTTTGTTATTCCACACCCCCTCCTACCCCCTCGGTTTCGCGAGATCTCTGAGGATAGAAACATGATTCTCCTCGTGGATCTTGATATGACAGTCCATGTACGGTGGGAGGGTGAGAGGATGGTCGAGCATCACCCGTTATCCACGGGAGCTGTACGTCGCTTGATGCGAGAGGTTAGACGAAACATATCCGACTACCGTCGAGATTTAGAAATCTATGCCCGCTTCATTGACAGCGAGTGTGAGGCGCCCTTCGACGACGAGCGTTACGAAGCTTACCGCCTGCCAGAGCCAGCTCCTGTTGCCGAGCAGGAAGGCACAAAGGTTCCCGTAACTGAAATTACTGCTGAGCTTTTTCTGGAGCTAGAGAAAGCTCGCGCTGGAGGAGGGGAGAGCCCCTTCCCTGATTGGGATTACTAGACATGGCGAAAAAGGGACTTGTCTACATCATGGACATGGAGTCAACGCTCTCCGAATCTTTAGTTCGGAGAACGGTCGACATGGGGCAATACGTCGTCTTCCGCAAATGGGACATGGCTGTTGATCCCCGCGCCGAAGTTGAAGCCTATAAAGATTCTTTGAAGGCCCTCATCATCTCTGGAAGCTCGAGAAATATCAACAGCCGAAAGAAGCCTCCGCCCCACATCCCTCCTGAACTATTCCAGTTACAAGTACCCATTCTGGCTATATGTTACGGCATGCAATACTTAGCCCATCTGCAGGGCGTGAAGATTATCCGCTGTTGGGATGAACAGGACCCGGCCAAGCAGATCAAAGAAAACGCCAAGAAGGACAAGGGAGAACAGGGTCCGACAATCGTCGAGCAGCTCAACGATTCCATTCTCTTTCAAGGGTTGGGCCCACGCTTTCCTGTGTGGATGAGACATAACTGGATGTTGGAGGATGTGCCCCCAGGATGGACTCTCACCGCTCGGTCAGACAAGTGCCCAGTAGCTGCCGCTGAGGTCGGTAATATCTTCGCCTTGCAGTTCCATCCAGAACCACACGCTTCTTTGTTCGGCAGGATCATTATCCACAACTTCCTGACCTACGCTTGTGGAGTGGACACTCCCTACTTCTAGGAGCACAGATGTCGTGGACGTTAGAATATAGGGGAAAGATGTATGCTGTCCCTGACGGCCAATCCTACACGATTACCGAACAACGCCGTGCGGCGGCGGGAGGCTTCGAGATCGTGCGGATTATCTTCCGTGAGGACGGGAGCAATTACGTAGCGAGTTCCCAGCATTATCCAGAGCACTCGGGCTACTGGGTGGCCGAGGAAGAAACCCCCTCCCCGTACAACCTTAGGAACGAGGACCTTGGGGCTACGCCCCTCGACGCCTACAAGAATACCAGGATCGAGGACTTCGGGAAAACGCCCCCCGAAATCTATAAGAAGCTCATGCAGATGCAGAACGAAGAACCACTTAAGATCATGCAGATGGAGAACAAGGAGCCAGACCAGATGCCGAAAGAAAGGCTTCACACAGGACAGCGCCTTCATTTCCGCCATCCTCAGGACGGTTCCTGGGTTAGCGGAACTATCATCGATCCTGATCTTGACAGAAAAAACAGGATGCGCGCGTTGCCTGAGGGGCGTGTGTTAGTCTGCGCCGACGAACAGGACATGAAGAATTTCCGAGACGCCCCGGAGCTAACTGGAGAGGGGTATGGGGTTATCGTCTCCCGATCCAAGATCGCTTTATTTTCGAAAAACTTTTCTACAGACGCATACGATACCGTTCCAGACCACATTGGTATCGTTACAGTCCAAGAGTTCTTCCACGATGACGTAACCTTCAATCGTTACAGTACCGGCCGCCTGGTTCAGATAAATGCAGGGGGAACGGCACTTATTTCTTGGTATAAGAAGAAGAATGGCCGGTTCGCCAATACTTTAGTGAAGAGGTCGAACGGTAAGGTCGTGGCATGGGAGAACTGCTATAATGTTCCAACCGAATATCTTAATTGGTGCCGGTTGAGCAGCTCCACGTCAGTAGAGGTAGTCTGGCCCGGGAGGTTTCTTCCGCAGGCTCCAAAGTTCAACGTCAGGGACTACATCGTTTACACCGCAGAGCGCTCCCTCAAGGTTGGTGGCCCAGACGGGCATTACTTCGCGATCGCCAAAGGAGCGATTCTGCAAATCACTGGACAAGATAGCCAAGGCGTTCACTACCTGGTTCGCACGGTAAGCAGTTGCCGGAAAGGGTTGGAAACGCAGCTTACCTCCGATGCGTTTGTTCTTCTCAAAGCTTCTTACTTGCCCGGAGGGACTCCGGTCGAAGTTACAGCCCACTTGGAGTTCAAAAAGAGAGATCTTCAGGGCCAGAAGGGTGTTATTGTTCTGCCGACAGACGCTGACGGAGATGTTGGAGTTGAATTTAACGAAGATATTGGAGCAGGGTCTCTGGACGGGCATGGTAAGAGCAGGCATTGCCTGTACGTGCCAGCAGATTCAGTCCAGACGTTAACAAAGTAGAGGATTTTATTCTCCCAGTTTAATGAGGGAAAATAAATGCGTCCAATAGTTCCTAAAATTAGGGTGGGCGACGTTCTATTCGGCACCAAGAATCTTCGGAATTGGCTGCAGACGTCGTCGCTTCTGAGTTACGTGCAGGCATTGGCAGGGCGCTCCTCTCGTGAGGGTAAGCTTTATATCCCAACCAAGAAGGATCGGTTTGTCGTTGCTGTGAACGCTTGGGAGACATTTGCGGTCTGGGGACTGGATTCGGACGTTATTATCCTTTTCTGCAACCCCGGCCCGCGTCGACATACGTACCAAGATAAGCAAGAGCCGGCCATGACCCCAGCTCTCTTTGCCCAGTGGTTTATTCGAACTCGTGGGCGATGCCCCGACCTTCGGTCTTGGCCTAACCACGCTTATTATCTTTGGGGGTCCCTCCACATGAACGCCGTAAGTGTTCCCGGTAAGCGGCTGGGGTACACAATCCCATCAGGACTAGATAGTGTATTTAACTACCACGAGTATAACGACCACCCCAAAGAAGTAGTCAGAGAAAGAGTCGTGGATACCATCGGGTATGGCTTGACACGCCGGAAGGCGAAACGCAGCCCATTCGCCGGTGACCGTCGCGTCGGGCCGACTCTAAACGACATCCTCGCGATGCGTAGGCAGATCAGTGACTTCACGGCCAACCCTAGAGTAGTTAAGAAGCTTAAGGAAGAGATAGGAAAAATAACAATTGCGGTTCCACAAACCGTATACGATATGCTTGTCAATTCCCAGTAAGGACTGTATTCTCCCTGTTTCTGAGGTGCCCAACAGAGGAGGAAAAAGTTGGTAAACTTCTCGATCAAACTTAAGACGGACGTTGAGGAAAATCTCCGGAGACTCAACGGACGCCTGCGAGGGGGCGGTAGGTCGCTAGATCTCACCGTCGAAGCTCGTGAGGATGAATTCAATCACTGTCTTACTCTCCGGGCCAAAGACGAAACAGCTGCTCTAATCATCCCACGCCTGCGGAAAAATAAATTTGGTAATCTGGTTATTGGAGACCGAAACGATCGGGCCATGTGTCCGTTTATGGTGGTCACCAACGGTCAGCCCCAACACGCAACGTATGAACAGCTCATCAAGCTCCTTCTCAGCGACAACATTGAGGAGCTGTTTCCCGAACAAGGAAAACGTAACTTCATTGACAAGATCCTTTGGGGATTCTTAAATAACCGGGGACGGCTTGCCGTCAACCTTTGCCAGAGATTTCTGAATCTGAATCTCTTCAACTCTCTGCCCCTCTCTGGTACACCAATGCAGGATTGGGCCATGAACCATAGGCTTATGATCTTTGACCCGATCTTCAACAAGCTTCGGCCTGATGAAAAGTTAGAGTATCAAAGACGAAAGAACGAACTGTTGTTTCCGTGGTCGTCCATTGGGCTGTCCGATGGAGCCGCAGCAGTAAACAACTATATCCTACAAGTAGATCTGAAGAAGTTCACAGCCTTCGGGGCACGGCACCACAACCCGATCCGGAACCTGTACTCCACTCTAGGAATGAAGGGCGAGGAGCCTGCTTGGGTGGTCTCCGAGTCCGCAATGGAGTTGGAGAAACAGGGAGTGGTTCGGACGGGCTGGAATTGGATGACTGTCTTCTTGGATTTACCGGACAATTTCGAGGATCAAATCCTCGTCGCCAAGCGGCACGCCGGGAAGAAGGTGACCTATCAGCGCAGCTTTACAATCTTCGGTGAAGAGGCTGTGTTGGAAGGAGACACCATCCTGAAGGGACGAGTGCTGGGAGTCAACGAGGACGAAAGCCCAGTTGTATTTGACATCCACTGTGACCACGCTAAGGTCATAGGAATCAAAGACGGAGAAGTACCCTTCGATGGGCACGATCAACCGGTCCGCATTGTGACTCTGGAAGTGATCTATTCCTTCAAAGAAGGATTCAAGATCACCAACCAACATGGGAACAAGGGTATCGTGAGGCTCATGGATCTGGGCACAGTGTGGTACGAAGGCTGCGGGGGAACTGCCATCGATGTCATCGTCTCTGCGAAGTCTGTCCAAAAAAGGAAGAACTTCGGCCAAATCTTAGAAGCGCTGACCACGGTAACCACCGACAAGTGGTCCGAAATCCAGGAGGGCGCAAGGATTATCGTCAAGGATGATCTGGAAGTCACGCCGGCCCAAATAGAAGCCACTCTGGGAAACAGAAAGCATATAGTCGGCAAAGATGGATGCCTGGATATCTCCACTCCGTGGGGTGACTTCCGGACCATCTGCGGTTACGTCCATTGGGGCGTGATCAAGACCCCTGAGGAGCAGCTGTGGGAAAGCCAAGACGTTTGGGCAGAGAATCAGAAGGGTCTCCGCACTAGAGGCAACAAGATCTCGACCATTGAGTTGAAAGCCCTAACCACTCTCTTCGGACCTGGATCGAAAGTCGTCAAGGAAGTCTTGGGACATCAGCAAGGAGTGGGCGAAGTCAAAGAGTTGCTTCACATCCTAGATGGAATGCGGGGCCGATATCAGGACAGTATCCCGACTATTAACCCTGACACCTTCGCCTATCTTCCAGCAGGACTGGGAACTTTTCATAGTCCGGAACGTTTGGTTGGAACCATCGCTGACGAGGCAATGTATCCAAAGGGGTGTTATCTTCAACTCCCAATCAAGCTGCGGATTGAGATCCCGATGGAGCGCTGGAAAGGCGAGATCACCGAAGGGCTTGCAGGGGGGAATGCTTACGAGAACCCGGACGCAAAAGTTTTCGAGTGCGACCGGCTCATGGTTCCTTCCGTAAACCTACGACAACCTTGGGCTCACCCCACTGGATTGCTCGGGTTGCCAGACCTATCTACCCTACTGAATCAGATCCTAGAAGCCATAGACCGGTTGAAATGGAAGGAGATCAAGCCTGAACAACTTTCGACTTTGGTCTTCCGGTATTATCATCACATCTCTAGGAGCCTGTCACTCAAGACTGGAAAGATCAGTTCCTATCTCATGGCCGTTCGATATCCGTGGTCTTCCAAAGCCACCGCTGCCTTGGGACAAGATCTAGAGCCTAACTGGGTTGAAATCCATAAGGATATGGCCCGGGATTTGAAGGTCTCGACAGGGGATTTCGTCTTGGTGGAGAGGTTTCCCTGTCTGGGATTCATGTCCACACGTATCCAGAGAGTCAAAGTTACGGACGACCCTGAATGCAAGTTTGTCATTCGGGTTAGCGGTAACTCGCTGGTGTCCATGAACTTGGATTTCGATGGAGATGTGCTGTTTATCATGAGCTTCCACACCGATGGAGCGAAAGAAGAGCTGGAAAGGAACTTTTACAACCCTCACCCGAGGATTAAGGAAGTTTTGCACCAGATGAACAGCAAGAAGGTGCCGGTCACCCAAAGCACGAACCTGCAGGAAATGAAGCTGCAAAGCTTCCCCGAAATGACTCCACAGGAACATGCTGACCTGAATGCCACAAGTTTGGCAGTCAAGATCTGGACTGGTCCCGTCATTGCCCTGTGTTATAACCTCATGCGCATTGCTGAGGGTAACTTCAGCTATCAGGACAGAGAAACCCACATCAATGTGGAAGTCTTCTTGGACAAGGTAGGGAACTCCGTATTCTCTCAGAAGCACGGAACGAAATCTCTCAGAGAAGAGTGTATCGAGGCGGTGTGTTTAGCTGATGCCGACGCCATGGTCGAGCTTGGTTTTCCTCGGCGGGAGACTGAGAAGTTGTGCCAGGTCATTCGGAGGCTTGCAGCCAAACTCGGGCTACGCAACGAAGATGCCCTTCAAAAGCATTACCAACGGCATCTCGATGAAGGAAGATCTAACATCATTAACACGATCGTTAGACGCTTTCACAAGTCGTATTTCGCAACTCGGGCCAACCTACACCCAATAGATCTCTTGGAACATCTAGAAACGCCTCCCAGAGATCTGGTTGGATATCTAATCCAACAAAGCTTGGATGTGGAAGAAACTTGCCAGCAGCTTCAAGCTGGCTTATAATTAGGGGACGGGAGGGCGCAAGCCTTCCCTCCTCTGATCCTAGGGGAAAGGAATGTTTGGAAACATTTTCCCGGATAAAAGAGTGCTCGTCCAGACTATCGGGGTCACCAAGTCAGGAGGAGCGATCTTCCAAGGACTCTTGGACGGCCTCAGTGTCAAGGAACTGAAAATTATCCTTAGGCATGACGACCTTATGTCTCGCCTCCTCAAGATTTCCAAGATGTCTGACGAAGAACTCTTGGAGACAATCCAAGAGGACTATAATCTCTTGGTAACCGACCTATGCGAGGGCAGCCTCTGGGTGGCTACGGAGCCGTTGGAAAACAACATCCCGAAGTGGTTCGACAGCACCCATTGCGGCTGGTATCTGGAAACCGAAAAGGGCGAATTCGGTGTTTGGGCCCGGCATTTCCTCGCGCAAGAAGTCCGGATCAACATCTGGATTCGCTACATGGAACACAAAAAGAAAAACCTTGTAAAACAGTATGAGCCCGCCCTTCTGGCACAGTATCTAGGATAAAGTAAGCCGATGTATATTAATAGCTTTATGTGTTGTGGAAACTTGGTGGCTGATCCGGATTTGCGAGACCATAACGGGAATCCGTACGCCAAGTTTGCAATAGCTCTCAACAAACCAAAGCAAGAGCGGCCGATATATATCGACTGTATTGCTTGGGGTAACACCGGATCTGGCATTGCAGAGTATTGTAGAAAAGGACAGGAGGTTTACCTATGCGGTGAGATAGATGTCAGCAGCTACATCGATGGTAACGGAATAACTCGCAAGTCAATTTCACTTAAGGTGAGAGAGTTTTCCGTTGGTCGAAGCCCCCGACCAGAACCAAGTCCAGCTTCGGCCACTTCTATACCTAAACCAAGGAGACCGTGGGTATCACAGAGAAGAGAGTAGTATTCTCTCTGTTTTATGATAAGAAATATAAGGAATGATATTATGGCATTTACAGTAAGAGATTTTCCTGGCCAATTATTCAAAACTATCGAAGAATATGAAGAAGCGAAGTGTAAACGTCGGGACATAGAAGAAAGTATAGCTGAAAGATCTGAGGAGATCACGCAAGTCACAGCGACAATCATCCCAGCACCAAGAGAGCTGCTGGAGAGAAAAGTCGTCGACTTGGAAGGTAAGATCTCTAAGCTAAGTTCAGCAATAGAAAAGTTAAGTGTTAGTAAGACCAACCAGCCAGGTAAAAAAAAAAGAAATAAGGAAGGTCTGAAGATAGGCACGATTCTTCAAGGCGAAAGTCGAGGACAGAAATATACTCTCGAAGTTTTGGAGAAGGACTATCTCTGCAGCGATGGAACCCTCTACCAAAGTCTGTCCGGGGCTGCCTTAGGTGTCTCAGGGAACAGGAGGTCTGGATGGAAATTCTGGAGAGATATAGAAGGTACCCCCATCGGTGCAATTGTTGGGAGATTCAAGAGTGAGAGCAAAGAAAACCCGTTCCGCACCGAAGGAATGTCCTGAGTGTGGCTCCGAGAAACTTGGAGGCATGATCAACGTCGTAGAGAATAGTGGGAACTCCATGCTCTGCCACGACTGTGGTTTGTGGATACGCATCTACTCCGACGCTGAGGAGGAAGCGGATGTAGAACTCGTTGCCTCTCTTACCGTCTGTCCTCACTGCATGACTGCGAATGAAATACAAATTGAAGGCGGAGAAGAATGGTGCAGTGGGTGCGGTCTAGATCCTAGCACCCAAGAGTACTCCTCCTCTGTCCTGTCCCATCTCTGGAAGAAGGGCTCGGGTATTCAAGGCTTCATGCAACGAGACGTGCCGATGGTTGCGCCAACTCATGGGATGGGGCAGTTCCTGCGAACTATGTGCGGACCACATTGCTCGTTCTCCGACGTCTGTCCTCAGATGATAGGAAACTTTATTGTATGCTATAGAGAAGAGTATCCCACTGCAAAGGATTGTGAGGGTATGAGTAAGAAGAAATCTAAGAAGGCCCGCAAAGAGTGCAGGAATGCGCGACTGGCCCAGATGGAAGCTATAAAGAAAGCCAAGCAGAGAGCCTTGATTATGTGCGCTGACTCTGGTTGGTTCGAGAAGGTGTTATATGCTAACTCTCCGTATCCGGAACAAATTGGAACTACAGTCCGCGGATCAGGAACTTAAGGACTATTTAAAGTCGCTGCTAACTACTCTAAATCCTTATTGGGTAGAGGCTCAGACCTTCGGGCGTTACACCGGCAACATCCCCAAAAACTTGTACCAGTTCTCCGAGGAGGGAGACAAGTTAACGGTACCTCGGGGAATGCTTGAACATATCCTCTACGACTTGGGTCGGGAATGGAATGTGTTAGATGAGCGCGTCGCCCCTGAGGCAGAGAAGATTTGGCCCGAGGGCAACATTATCCTTCGCCCGAATGACCAAGAGCCGGCAGTCCAGGAACTCATGTCACACGAGAACGGGTTCCTCGCAGCTCCCGCAGGTAGCGGTAAGACCGTCATGGGGCTGGAGACTTGCCGGCGGTCAGGTTTGAAAGCTCTTTGGCTCACCCACCGCAACGTTCTAAAACGTCAGGCGATTCAAGAAGCTGTAAAGTTTCTTGAAATACCTGAGGATTCTATTGGGGTCATCCACGGCAAGAAGTGGCAACTAGGCGAGCAACTTACCATCGGCATGATCCCCACACTCAACAAAAGGGACCTCACACCCCTGTTTAACGAGTTCGGAATTGTCGTGGTCGATGAGGCCCACCACGTCCCCAGCAGCACCTTCTTACAGGTGGTTGAGAACTTCAATGCCAAATATCTCTACGGGTTGACAGCTACAGCCTATCGCCGAGATAAGCTAGAAGCAGTTATGTTCAACTCTATAGGACCAAAGGTGGCTGAGATCGAACATATAGAGTTGGTTGAAGAAGAAGAATTAATGCAACCAACGATCCGTAGGCGCTACACAGGCTGGTACCCTCATCAAGCCCCAACCATGGAATATAATGATTTCATGGAGGCTATGGTGTCTGCTAGTAACCGAAACAACCTTATCGTTGCAGACGTGGTTGCAGAATGTAAGCCGGGCAACTCCTGCATGATCTTGGTAGAGAGAACTAAACACGCCGAAGTCCTGACAGCTCTGCTTAAAGCTAAAAGCATTCGGTGCGAGTACGTCGTGGGCTCTGTCGATGTAGACACTGGCCCACTTCAGAAGGGTAAGCGGAAAAAGAAACGCCAGATCCCCGAAAAGGTCCGGGAACGGATCACGGATGACTTCATGGCAGGACGCTTGCAAGCCTTGGTGGCGACTTACGACCTGCTTAAAGAAGGCTTTAACCACAGGCCTCTTAACCGACTCTTCTTTGCCAGCCCTCTCAGGTGGAGAGGTAGTGTGGTTCAGGCCTTGGGCCGGATCCAAAGAACGGCCGAGGGCAAGGAGGATGCCATAGCTTACGATTATGTTGATGATCAGATCGGTATGTTTGTTAATCAAGCTGAATCCAGACTTTTCAGAGTATATGAAAAGATGGGCATGCCTGTGGAAGATACCTAAGGAGGGTCAATGAACTTTGACGTCCAGCCCGATCCGAGCATGCGTCACGAGCAGAATTATATTCGCATGCCGCAGCAGCTCCGAGAAGGGTTGGGTGTGCTCTTCGGTCAATTTCTCCAGCTTCGGGGGAAAGAGGAGCTGGTTCTGCAAATCTGGAGTTCTCTTGCTTCAGAAGACGACATAGCATATATTAGCTCGGAAAACTTTGAAAAGATAAAAGGTATAGACGTCGAATTCAAGATTCTAGATGTAACTATCGGATGTGACCCAGAATATTTCATAATCCATCGCAACCAACTCATCAGTGCAGCCACCTACCTTCCCTTCTCCGGACAGATAGGCTGCGATGGTACCCTAGGCGAGCTCAGGCCCAGATACGGAAAGCATGAACGCCAGGTGGTGGCTAACCTCCAAAATCTCATCCCTCAAATTCCCTACCGTATGAAAAGAAGCCAGTGGGCTAAGACCCTACCCAGAGATGGGAGAGAGTTCCAACTCGAGGCGCATTCCTACTACGCTCAGTTACCAGCTGGTTTCCATGTACATCTTGGGATCCCTCCTGAGATTCTGAACACCAGAAAAGATTTCAACCGTGCAGCAATGAATCACATTGTCCAGTGCTTGGATTGGTATGTAGGTGTATCGCTTGTACCACTGGAGGTAAGCCACCAACGGAGGTCTGGCCCAAGCCAATATGGTCGGCCGGGAGATTACAGGCCATCGAACCTAACCTTGGAGTACAGAGTCCCAGGAGCTTTCTACCTCCGGTCTCCAGCTCTAGCCGAGGGCCTGTTAGGATTGTGCTTACTCGTTACTGAAAACATTGTAAGCCGGTTAAAAATAGCTAGCCAAGGCTTCGTAAAGCTTCACAAGCTGACTAAGTCCGATCTTAACGAGGTAATGCCAATTCCCGAGCCAGATAAAATTCGAGGAGCAATGTTAGCCCCGGATGTTACAGTAGCTCAAAGGGAATTGAACGGAATTCAAAAGCGACTTGGTGCGCTTGCATCATATGGAAAGCACCGAGAAGGAATTGAGAGGTTTTTCAGAATAGTGGAAACGAAGGAGCGCCCAAGGGCCGATCTTCTTCACAACTGGAAGGAACGATAGTGGAGCGCAAAAGAGGCGTGCTGAAGTTCCAGCAACGAGCAAAGCGTCCGCCGCTTACTCGCGAACAGTTTCTGTATTGGATAGACTTTCTGCCGAAGATTCTGAAGATTGGAACCGAGTTCGAGATTAATCTTCCCTCGCCCGAAAGAGTCCTTCAGCATCCCGACGTAGAACCATGCGTCTATTCTTCTGACCCGTGTGTTACGGACTGCGTTAATCTGGAAACCTGCTTGGTAGAGAGACATCCTACTTTCTGCCTGACTAAAGCAACTGGAAAGTTTCTCAATCAAGATTTCAAATGTCCTGCCAGCTCTGACGAGGACGTGGAAGCTTGTCAGACTTGTCCCGCTTGGATGCTGAACTGTCGTGGTTTGGACTGTGCCATGCATACCCCATACTGCACGGTTTGCCCAGCTTTCTCTCGCCGCGGAGAGGGAAGCGTGGAAAATGCGGATCTCCGGCAGGATGCAGAAACGGTCAGGCGGGAAATGAAGGAACTGCTACAACCAACCGGGTTCGTAGGCAAGTTTGGCACACACGGGGTTCTCGAAGTTAAGAAGGACAACTCTCTGGAACACAACGGAGGGATCGAGGTTCCGACCGTTGGTCGTAGGATCCATTGGAGTAGCTTCTACAAGATGTGTCAGGACATCATAGACCCCATCGCCGAGCGGGGCGGCTCTGTGAATGAACGGTGCGGCCAGCACTATCACATCTTGGCAGGTTACTTCGGGAGCCAGAGAATTGGGAAGGCAATCTCGGAATTGGAACACCCGATGCCGGAGATCATCCTGGCCAACCTGCATCAGCTACACCGCCGATACGAGTTGGCAATGTTCTGGATTATGAGCGCTGGCCAGGAGGAGAACCACTTAACCAGATGGGCCAGGTTCCGCCAATCCATCCGAAAGTATAGCGCACTTCAGAGTCGTATGTCGAAGGTCCAAGCTGAGTTGGGCGAGCAAATCATCTCGATGACTAACCAACAAAAAGGCAAGTATGCCTCTGTTGCGTATCACTTCTGTGAGTTCAACAAGAACGGAGAGGTCACAACCTTCCACATCGAGAATAGGATCGCCGACAGCGTGATGTGCCCGTCTGTTGTGTCAGCTTGGGCCATGTTGTGTTACGCTCTGGTAATGAAGGCAGTTACACTATCTCAGTATGGCATCATGGAAATAGGTGACCAGGAATACTGCCAGACGCTCCGAAGCTGTGAACCGAACTTGATCAACGGCGCAGACCGGGGATGGGACGGGGATCGGCGAGGGAACACTTCGCAACTAAAGAACTGGATTCCTTGGTTGAGAGGAAATGCCAAAGAAATGATTCAGCTTCTCAAGTCGGAGCTGCATAATCTCGGCCCCTCCTATGATATTCTCATGGAGCTAGCCGACCGTCCTTGTTCGTTAAGACGCCTCGACGGCGACTCGTGGCAAAAGATCGAGAACGACCTGTATCCCGAGGAGGAAGTAGAAAGCAACGAGGCTGTGTCTGCGGATGAGATCCGAGAGATCATAGACTTGGCTGGAATTGTTGAGTGTGATAACATCGAAATGTGGATAGAGGAAGTCGCAGGATACTTGGGACAACCCCCTCCTCTCATCGCAGATCGCACGTATCAGATGTTAGAATCCGGTAACTACCGATGGAGCCCCCCAATCGGGGCCCTCATTACTGCATAGGAGGCAGAAGCGCGGAATGTGCGGAATTGCAACTGTTTCCATCGGGCGTAGATCCCGAGGAAGAATCCCTTATAATCTTCTACGGGAGCTGGTCAGAGAGCTACTCTACGAGCTGCAACCTAGAGGAACGGACGCTTCTGGGATCGCGATCATCAATGAGCCCGACTCCGGCGTCAACAGTGTGGTTTTCAAGAAGCCCCTTCGGCCGCATCGCTTCGTGGTTAGGCCAAAGTTTGATGAAGTCTTGGGTCACATCGGCCCTCAAACCAACTTCATCCTACTTCACGCCAGGGCAACGTCTGTAGGAGATACTTCAGAGGATTTCAATAACCACCCAATCATCACTCCACCCGTCATTGGAATCCACAACGGAACCTTATATAACGACCAGAGTCTCTTCAAAAGATTCTCAAAGAGCTTTGAGAGAGAAGGCGATGTGGATTCAGAGATAATCTTCCGCCTCTATAACCATTTTACAGACGATCTGGGGCTGCCTCCCAAGCAGGCCATGCAAGCAACCTCAGAGAAGCTATGGGGAGCTTATACCGGAGCGCTCATCGACACACGTTACTCTCATAGGATGGTGATGTTTAAGTTCCAACGGAGCTTGGTTGTCTTCCGGTTGAAGCACTACGATATGATAATTACTATCTCCGAGGCTAAGTTCTATGACGATGCGGCCCAAAGATTGGGCATCAAATCCCAAGCGGATTGTAACTATGTCATGGATGGGACAGGGTTCCTTATCGATCTGAATATAGCGAACCGAATCACTGACTCGGTTATCGGGTTTGAAATGCCAGTAGACAGCGTCCTGACCACGCTAAGGCGCCATACACCTTGGCTTAATTCAGGCTACTGCGGCTACTAAGGAGATAAGAATGTGCGGCATTGTTGGAGTGATCCAATACGAAAGCGAGATACCGAGAGC
>SDBV01003583.1_pt1 | contig 22792 bp, 19 predicted proteins | sample 2277081 | NCBI WGS metagenome assembly SDBV01 (sample SAMN10402039, study PRJNA504765) | marine sediment metagenome | isolation source: marine sediment core GS10_PC15, 223 cmbsf | place: Arctic Ocean: Southern Knipovich Ridge | collected 2010 | reverse complement strand
ATAGCGTAACGTCCGCCCCCATTGGACAAAGTGAGTTCTTTGTTGAAAGACAAGAAATCAAATTCTTTTTCAAACTGTTGTCGATACCTTTGCTCTTTGAAATTGCCATAACGTCCTAATTGCGAAAAATTAATTTTACCTTTGATAGATAAGATCAGAACAAATATTTCAAGCAAAAAGTCCTTGCGACACTTGTTTATATGACTCGTTTTTTCTAACATATTGATAATGAGCTTATTATAAGATTTACACCCCCTGATAGTCATACTTAATAAAATTGTTGCAAATTATATTAAGATACTGATTATCAGTGGTTTAAGCAAATTTTAAAACAGTTATTTTGCTGATTATCAGACATTTATATAAATATTTAACGAACCATTGTTAATGGCATACAACGGCCTAGGCTATGCGTAGTGCGGGTTTTCGTAGCAATAAACTTTCAACATATACTGCTGTTCATTTTATGTTCATATTTTCAATTTTACAACTAAACCCCGCATTACGTATGAGCCTTTGTTGGCGTTTCGCTGTTTCTTATTCTCTAGGATGGCAGGGCAAGCCCTTTTGCAATTTTTGGATTGTGTGATGGATTGTGTGAATTGCAAATGTGCTTGACCTTCGGGCAGGTTTTTATTTGTTTTCCTGTCCTACATAGGTTTTAGATACAAATCCTTTACTGTATTTAAACATCATAATTACCAATGCAAGTCCGTATATTATTTGTCTCATATTTGCTGCTATATTGCTTGGCATACCGACAAATCTTAATGCTTCCGGTAGTATTATTAAAACTGCTGCTGCAATTGCTGCACCCCAAAGGTTTCTCATTCCTCCAATAATTACAATTGATAAAATGAATATGGATTCATCTACTGTAAAACTTGTTGGGTCAATGTAACTGATGTAATGAGCATACAAAACTCCAGGTATTGCAGCAAACATTGCTCCTAAAGTAAAACTAGCAACCTTTGCTTTATAAACTTTTTTACCAAGGCTTTTCGTAAAAATTTCATCTTCACTTAGAGCAATTAAAATTCGGCCAAAAGGAGATTTTGTGATGTTTTTGAGAATGTAGAAAACTAAAGCGGTGAAGATTAAGATTAGAATAAGAAAAGATATTTTATTGGCAAATTCAAAACCAAGTATTGATATTGATGGAATGCCTGGAATTCCAAGCGGACCATTAGTTAAATCCATCCAATTGTTCATAATAGAAAAGACTACTACTTGAATACCAAGAGTAATAATGATAAAATAGTCATCAACGGTTCGCAAAGCAATAATGGAAACAAAAACTGCAAGTATTCCACTTATTAGCATAGCTATTGGTAGTGTTGCCAGGAATGGAAAATCATAATTAACGGATAGAATTGCAGATGTATAAGCCCCAATGCCATAAAATCCGGCATGAGCCAAAGAAATTAAACCGGAATAACCCGCTGTTAAAGTAAGGCTTTGACTAAGCATAACATATAGCAATATCATAATTAATATGTGCAGGACGTACTCCATTATATCTCAATCTTTTTAAGTCGCTTCCCACTAAACCCAAGGGGCTTCCAGATTAGGAACAATATTAAAATAAAATAAGCAATGGCATCCATCCATTTACTATCAATATAATAAGCACCAAGATGCTGAGCTGTTGCCAATAAAAATGCACCACCGACCAATCCCCAATTGCTTCCGACACCACCTATTATCATTGCAACTATCCCATAAAGTAAAAACTTAAATCCCATCGTAGGTGTCATATCTAAATCAAAAGCTACTAATATTCCAGCGATAGCAATCAATGATGAGCCAATTGCAAACGATATGACGATTATTTTATCTGCATTAATTCCAAATAAACCACTTAACTCCTCATTTTCTGAAACTGCTCGGATTTTTTTACCTAGTTTAGAAAATTTCAAGAAGAGTATGGAAGTAAATAATAAAATAATACTAATTACAATAGTAAAAAGCTGAATGCTTGTAATATTAGCGTTAAAAATTTCATGACCAACTATTATATCATGAATTCGAATTGATTTAATATCATCTCCCCATAACAGAGAAATAATATTTTGGAAAACAACATACAATCCAAGAGAGGTAATTAAAAGTATTAAAGGTGAAGCGCTTTGTTTACGTAATTTCTTATAGATTAATATTTCTGTAAGTACACCTAAAACAGTTGATAAAATAACTGAAAAAGGAACAGCAAACCATAAGTTAAGGCCTAGCTGTTTAGAGAATAAAAAAGCAAAATAGGCTGAAAAAGTAAATATCGCAGCATGAGCTAAATGAAAAAACCTGCTAGCATAATAAATAATGGAAAACGAAAATCCAATTATTAGTATCAGAGCTGCATTGTAAAAGATATTTATAACAACTTGCATTTATCTATAAAGCTTCTTAATTGATTCAATTTTAGCAAAACCAGAGTTATAAACATCTTTAAAAATAGAATCTAATGTTTCCATTTTTTTTAAGCCTTCTTTAGTCACACCATTTGGGGTAGTAATATTATCTATGATTTCTAAAAAAGAAAGGTTCTTTTCTGTTATGCCGTATTGGATTGCTTTAAACATTTTATCGATTATCATATCTATAACCTCACTTTTTATTCCAATTTCTATGGACATTTCTTTCCATCTTTCCAGAAAAAAACAAAAAAAGGCTGGTGAACAACCTGCAAGTATAGCGTATTCCTCTATCTCTTTTTCCTTAACCCACTTTAAATCACCTAAATTTAGAAATATGTCTTCAACTTCATTCCTAATTTCAAGGTTTAAATTGGGTGTTGAACAAGCAAATGAGATGCCCTTTGAATAAGCCATAATAGTAGAGGGGGGATGAATGTGAAAAATGTTATTATTATTTAAAGATTGAGAAAGCCATTTTATCGGAACACCGATAGCAATTGAAATAATAATATGCTTAGGGTTAATGATAGTTTTAATTTCTTCAATAAAGTCCTTAACTTGTTGTGGGCGTATTGCTATGATGATAATTCTTGAGTAATTAATAGCTATGATTTTATCTTGGGTTACTTTAATACCCATTTTTTTTAAATCATTAATTTTATTTTCATTACGATCATATGCAATAATCCTATTTTGTAAACTAGGTGCTTCAAAAATTAATTCCCTAATTATTGAAGACCCCATTCGACCTGAACCTAAAACTGCAATGTCATTACTCATAATCACCTCCAATATTCAAATATGATTGAATAGATTCTTTCTTTCTGATTAATTTTATTTTATTGGTATTTTCCTCTATTAAGTATTCAGCAGGTTTTAATAATGAGCAGAAATTTGAACTCATGGAGTAGCAATATGCACCAGCATAATGAAAACAGAGTAAATCCCCTTCTTCAACAAATGGAAAGTCAATGTTTTGAACAAAGAAATCATCAGATTTCACTGAATTACCACAGATAAATGCATTTGAAAACTTGCTTTCAGTTTTATTCTTTCGCTTAATTGCAGTAATTAGATGTGATTCTTTGTAGATATATGGACGAGGAAAATTTGACAAATTAGTATCAACTCCAATATAAACATTAGCATCCTTTTTATTAACTTCTATAACTTTTGTTATAAGTTTTCCACCAGAAGCCATAATAAATCTTCCTGGTTCAATTTTAAGTTCTATCGATTTGGATAGATTTGGATTATTTAATCTTTTATTCTCAAAATGTTTAACGACTTCGTCAATATTAAATTCTGAATCAGAAACTTTATAATCTAAACCAAATCCTCCACTCATATCAATAAATCCTAAATTATTTAATCCTTGAGATAGATTCAGCAGTTCATTTAATCCCTCTTTGTAAAAACTAATATTTCTAACATTAGTGCCAAGGTAAGTGTGAATGCCAATTATTTTTATATTATTTATTTTGCAATAGTTAATTGCATCTTTTATTTGAGAAATAGATATTCCTTGCCTTTGAATTTCTATTTCATTATACTTTTTATACAGTTCAGGACTCAATGAAATTCGAATAGCAATTTCATCAATAATATTATTTGAAATAAACTTTTTTAATTGAGAATATGAATCAGCAACTATTATTGGACTTTCTTTTATTACAAAGTCAATTTCTTCATTATTTAAGTTTGAAGAGCAGAAAACAATTTGGTCTTTTTTAAAATTTGCAGACAGAGCTATTTGCAGTTCTTGAATTGATGATACAAAAACACCTATTCCTGTATTTTTAATAATTTTTAATAAGTGGATGTTGTTATTCGCCATTAACGAAAAGTGAATATTAGACCGCTTAATATTAGCCTCAACTAATTTTTCAATTTGTTGTCTAATTATTGATTTATCATATATATAATAAGGTGTTCTCAAATTATTGTATTGATTCAAATATTTCATAACTAGCTTTTAATTTATAATAGAAGAAATTGAATAATTCGACAATGCTCATGATTATTAAAATAATAAGTAAAACAATTGAAGTTACTAAAAGGTCAATGTTCAAATAGGAACAATCATTAACGAAAAATTTATTAATTAAAGAAAATAAGATTATTAGAGAAAGAATGTAAATTCCAGTGAATAATAGCTTATCGTATACGAAAAGCATTTGTGATTTATTAGTAATAAATTTTTCTGATAAATTTATATTTCTATAATCATCAATCCCATTACCTGAATATTTGTTTAAAACTTTTGCTTTAAATTTATCAATATTATTCTTTACATAATCATTGCTGGAAATCCTATGCATAACTAGGAAATACAAAGTAGTTTTAGTTGTAAATAGAAAGATTACTATTGTTAAAAATGATGCTGTATCAGATAAAGAATTCATCATATACTAGGTTTTGATATAACAATAAAAATAAAAGAAGAAAGTGTTAAAACCCCAGTAATAGATATGCTAATAATGAATAATAAATTATTATTTAGTAAAGGAATTTTAAATGCAAACTTCAAAAAAACTATAGTAAGAATTAACAAGAGTCCAATAATGGGGTAAATAAGGATGGGTGACTTGCTATGCTTTCTTTTAATATCTACATTTAGAAAATCATAATTATTAATTTGCTGAATCAATTTATCATATTCAGTCAATTTATATTTGATGTTTTCTTTTATATCTTCTGTCTTATAAACATCACAAACATCTTTGTGAAGCTTTGAAAACGGTGTTAAACCAATTCCACGTACAAAAGGGTCTTCGGAGTTAAGAAATTGTAAAAAATGACTTTTAAAAATAATATTCTGTTTAATTTCATTTGCCTTGTTGATGTTATGAAAACCACTATCTATTTTTCTATTTAATTCTGTTAGTTCCTTGTCTATTTCTTCATTTAAAATATTATAAATATGCCATGTTCCCCTAACAGCACAATACGTTCTAAATAACCCATAATTAAATTCCTTAAATGAATTATAGTTTTCTATTTGATCAGATGGTTTTTCATATTCTTCGTTGTGAAAGACTAATAAACAATTTCCATGAACTCTTGTTAAAAACTTCTTACTTGGATAAAGATTTATATAGTTGCTACCTATATGTTCGTTTGCATGAATAATGTCTAAGAATTTTAAATCTGTACCATGAAGAATAGATGATAAATAAAATTGAAACTCTTGATTATCTGTAAAATCAAGATAATTATTTGATTTAATGAATATGGCAATTGAAGGTTCCTGTGATATGTTTAATCCTCTTTCATAATCATTATTGGAATCAATCCAAAATTTTGAATCCCAGTAATATTGATATTTCGAAAATTGATTACCAACAGCAGTGTTTAATTCTTTTACTAAAAAAGAAACCTCATCATGGAAAATTTGATACGGAGTTAATTCTACTAATTTATCATTACCATTGATAGTTATTATAGGTATCTTTTTTCGTTGATTAATCTTACTTAATTCATCATTTTCTATTTCTATATTATCAACTTGTATTGATGACCACATTAATCCCATACCTGTTTCAAAAAGTGCTAAATGGATTCTTAACTCTCCTTCAATCTCTTTTTGAAATAAATTCTTAATATAAATTTTCCTTGATGATTTGGTAATACTTAAGTGCGGAAATGTAAAATATATTGCTGAGCGATTATTTAACGGTTCCCTTTCTTCAGAAGTATGGAATTCAACACTCGAATAAACATTAGAACTAAAAATTTCTTCTTCTAAGAGTTTACTAAAAGGCTTTTTGTCTTGAGTTTCTTTATCCCAATATAATATTTTCTGTTCATCACCAACTTTTGTACCTATAAAAAAACTGAAAATGTAATTAACCCTAATACTATCAATATTCAATTGGTTTAACGTGTTCATTTTACTGTTATGAATTGATTGTTAATAACTTGTTTAATGGAGATTGGTTTTTGTACATCACCGTCTTTATTGAATGATTGTAATCCTGCTGCTCCGCTGTAGTTTTTAATACCAGCTATATAACTTGACAAACTATCTATGTTATAACCAACTGCCTCTATCGCTTTTTTTAATATATAAACTACATCATACCCATTAGCTTCAAATACTGACGGTTCGGATTTATATTTGTTATAAAAATTATCTCTAAAAGCTTTTGATGAACTATCCGTGAAATCTGTTCTAGGGATGGAGAATATCGCACCTTCTGAAGTATTACCTGTTAATTCCAATAATTCTTGGACTCCATAATCAGCATCAGCTAAAATCTGGCAATTGATATTGAGTTCTCTAATTTGTTTTGTTGCATAAGCCATTTCTCTGTGGTAACCTGCTAAATAAATTGCAGATGGTTTGTACGACCCGATTTTTGTTAACTGTGCTCTTAAATCTGTAGAATTTTGTTGATAGGTTTCTGAAACTAGAATTTTTCCATCCAACTCTTTAAATCTATTTATAAATTCGTTAGCAAGTCCTATCCCATAATCATTATTGACATATAGAATTGCGGCATCCTTTAAGTTTAATTCCTCTATCGCAAATTCTGCAAGATAATTAGCTTCATAAACATCCGAAGGCCAGTTTCTAAAAAAATAACTACTGATACCTGATAATTTTGGGCTCGAAGCAGCAGGTGAAAAGAGTAATATCTTGTTCTTGGTTGTAATCGGTTCAACAGCAAGAGTAACAGAACTAGATATCGTACCAATTATTATTTTAACTTCATTCGTAGAAATTAGTTTGTACACTCCATTAACACCATCTTTAGGGAAACCTCTAGTGTTTTCGTAGATAATTTCAATTTTTTCGCCTTTAACACCACCAGACTCATTTATTTCCTCACAAGCTAAATCTATTCCTTTTTTCACTCGTTGACCATATTCTGCAATATCTCCAGTCAGAGATAACAATGCTCCAATTTTTATTGTACTATTCTCAGTTTGATTACACCCCATGATGATTAGAAGTGTAAAGAGAATTAAAGCTACTTTCTTCATAACTGTTTGTTTTTAATGTTACCTAATTCCATTTTGATTTTTCGTGTAAATAACTGCCTTGCATCATCTTTATGCTCGACAATTACTACACTATTTTCTGTACTAATTATTGTTTCTTTAAAAAGGGTTAACAAAACGGCTGTATTTTTTGTATCAACACCAGCAAACGGCTCATCAAATAATAAAAGTTTTGGTTTGTGAATCAGACCCATACTAAAAGCCAAAATTTTACGTTCGCCACCACTTAAATCAAAGGGTTTACGCTTTTTAAAATTACTTATTCCTGTTAATTTATATACTTCTGCAATTCTTACTTTAAGTTCCATTTTAGGTAAAATATTTCCTGAAACATGAAGGTTTTCTTCAACGGTAAGATTTTCAAAGTAAAAATCTTTTTGAGGAATATAAACAATTCCCTTTCGAATTAACTCAGATGGTTTTAATCCATTGATTTTCTTTCCTTCAATAAATATCTCACCTGCCCAACAAGGAAGCAAGTTATAAATACACTTTAATAAAGTAGATTTTCCGGAACCATTACCGCCTGTTAGTAAAACCACTTCACCTTTATTAACTTGTAAAGAAACATCATAAAGCACTTGCTTTTTATCATAACCAGACGATATGTTTTTTAATTCGAGCATTAGTTAATATATGTTTCTTTTACAATCGGGTCGTTAATAAAAGTTTTGTAATTTTCAAAGAGAAAAGCTTTTCCGGTATTTAAAAACCATATACCATCACTTAAATCTTCAACAAAGCTGTGGTTGTGTTCTATTTGCAAAATAGTCCGACCTTTGTTCTTTAATTCCAAAATCAAATCAAAAATCCGGGTGTAATTATCTTTATCAATTCCAGCAACAGGTTCATCAAGAAGTAATAATTGTGCATCATTGGCAATGCAACACCCAATAGTTAATAATTTTTGTTGTCCATATGACATTTCACCTGCCAGACTATTTTCAACTTCCTTTAGATGCACTTTTTCAAGAATCTGTTCAGCTTTTTCTATAAACTCGTCATATTGTTTTTGAAAGATGCGAGTAGGTAATAATGAATTGAATATTTTTTCCCCTGGATTGTTTTTGAAAGATAGCAAGATATTTTCTTTAACAGTTAGTTGGTTTATAATCCGCACATCCTGAAATGTTCGGGTAATCCCTTTTGCATTAATCTTAACAGGGGAGTGTTTATCCAGTCGTTTATTGTTAAGCCAAATTTCACCATTATCTGGTTGAATGAATCCTGTGATTAAATTGAAAAGAGTCGTTTTTCCTGTTCCATTTCCACCAATCATTGTGAAGATTTTTCCATGCTCAATAGACATATTTATCCCCTGAAGAACTTTTTGTTCTCCAAATGATTTGTATATGTTCTTAATTTCTAGCAATGGTTTTCAGTTAAGTCGTAAAATTAGTATTTTTAAATTTTCCAATCATATTCTAATTTACCACATCCACATCTTATTTTCTTTTCAACAGAATCATAGTGCCTGATTGAAATAAATTTATTACAATCACTACAAAAGAAACAATGAATCAACGCTTTTACATCTTCCCACATGACTTCCAAATCTCCTATACTTTCCTGAAATTCATTGTCATGTGAAGTTGTATTGCCTAATAACATTGGCATGCCCTTAATTTTAGGAATATCTGCAAGTGCTTTTAGTTCACTGCTTGCCTTAAGTTTATTTTGGACGGAATCAAGTAATTCGGAAACCATTCTTTTTTCATTAATTTCATTAAATCGAAAAGCAACTTTTGCTTCAATATCATTTGCAATGATTTTAAGTTGACGTTCAAGATATTTCCTGATCAAATTACCAAGGTCGTTGATATCCTTGTTTTTGAATTTATCTTCGATTTGAGATTTATAATCAATCAATGGAATTTTCAAGACAGTCCCATTTACACTGTTCCAATGCAAATCCTGCAATAACCATCCCTTTGATTTAACTTCAGAGGAAATAAGTTCATAAAACTCCCTTTCGTGGGTAAGTAACAGAATCTGATAATTATTGAACTTGGAAGTTAACAAACGTGCAAACCTTGTGCGGTGCGGTCGGTCAAAACTGGAGATTATATCATCAAGTACGAAAAACTTGTTTAATTTATTGAATGCTTTAACTGATGCTAAATAGAAGGAAAGTCCGAGACAATTAATATGGCTTTCACTTAGATAGGCAATTGGTGGGGATTTTGTTTCATCGTAGAAATCATATTCTATAGTAATCCCAACCAAATCATCATTATTGTCTTTAAGAGGAACCAATTTTACGTTTTCAACTTTTTCGTTAGGATTCATTGAGGTGTAAAAATCATTGATATCTTCTGAAAACATTTCAAGAAATACATTGATTGCTTCTTCCTGTCTTCTGATAAAATCTGCGAAAAGAGCTACAAAAGTATGTTGTTGCTTTCTTAACACAGATTCTTCTTTAATTATCTGGTTGTACTGTCCATAAGCTTGTTTCGCCAATGATAGTTTAGTATGAATTTGTAGTTTTGGATTTTTCTTTTGACTTTCAATTAACTCTTTTGCTTTGTTATTTGACGCATCCGCTATTTTTTTATAGTCTGATTTATTTATAACTAACTCTTCCGGTTTAATTATTTCTTCTTTTGATAAAATATTTTTCTTTAATTCTAAAATGCACTTTTCTAAGGAATAAATAAATTTCGTTATTTGGGTCAACTTAATTTCAAATTCTTTGGTGTCAAGTAACTTTTCAGATTTAAGGGAATTTAGTGTATTCAAATTAACCTGAATTGTTTGTTGCAAATCCCTGGATTGTTGTTCAGCATTTTCCTTCTCTTGTTTAAGTTCCTCTAATTCTTCTATTCTTTGATTGATTTCAATGATTAATTCACTCTTGTTTTTTTCCTGTTGGCATAATGGGCAAACATCGTCTTTTACTATTTCGCTTTTCAGCAATTTTTGACCTTCAAGCAAAAGATTCAATAGTTGAAGCTTTTCTACTTTTTCTTTTTCTTTCTTTAATTCTGAAATAGATTTATGATAAATTGAATATTCTGAATTAATAATATCAATGTTCCCAATTACTTCTAAAAGATTCTCGTTGATTTTATTATGTAAATTAATCCTCTTTACTGTTTCTGTATCCTCCTTGCTTTCAATTTCTATTAGAACTTCATTAATGTCTTGATAATTTTTAATTTCCTTTTTTAGTTTGAGAGGTTTAATAAGCTCATTAGCTACCTCAAAAAACTGTTTAGCAGATGTAATATTTTGACCAAAATTTTCAATTAGAATTGATTGTTGAACACTCTTTTTGTTATTATAATTGGTTGACTTAATATTTCTGGCTATCCGACCAGCATTCTTGCGTAACAAATCACGGATTGTTCCAACGTCATTAAAACCAATGATTTTTTGTAGTTCATCAAGTTTTTCTTTTTTAGTGGCAATAATAAATTTTACCAGGTCTTTATATCTCAGGATCAGGTTTTCGGATTGTGATTCATTAATAAAATACTTGAAATCAATACTGGAATTGGTTTGTGAAATCCTTAATGCATTATTAATCGTTTTTTGCGATGTTATTTCCGGTTTATTAAATTCAACTTTAATAAATGCATCATCATTAGTTTGTAGGAATAAATTTCTTAAAGCACCTTTTCCCTTAGTAGCTCCTGTTTCTTCACTTACCAAATGTCCAATCCGATCATAATAGAACCATTCAAAAGCATCAGTAATTGAACTTTTACCTGATCCGTTGTCTCCATAGATAAGAATCGATTTTTGATTCAGATTTAAGGTCAAGGGTTCTTTAATTCCTCTGATTCCTGAAATGTTTAAGGATTTTATCTTATTCATCTTTCTTTTTCTTTGGAGTTAATTCTTCTTGTAAAAGTTCATCCAAAGCATTCTGGATATTCTTATCAGTGAGTTTGTCCTCACTATACAAGTTCACAAGTAATTCAACGGTCTTTTCATCTACATTTTCGATATTATAGATTTCTGAAAAGAACTCCTCAATCACATCTTTACCACTTTTTATTTTTTTGTCCATTATTCAAAATATTTCCAGTCAATGATAAAATTCCTGTCAACTGTTTTATTTAAAATATCAAATCCTGTCTTATTGTTGCAAATCGGATACACTCCGTATTTTTCAACAAAGTCAAGGATAAAGTAACTTTCAAGGTCTTCAATTCTATGATTCCAATAGTTTCTAAGCATTTCAAAATTAATGTATGTGAAAAAAAGTTGCTCAACTTTTCTGAAATTGACTAATCCAATATTCTTTGATTTACCATCAAAATGACCAATAAGCCTGTTTCCAATACTATTTGTTTTCTTTTCACTCATTCCGATGTAAAGCAGTCGGGATTCATTAAAAGCGTAATTAATTTTTTTCTTCTCATTGAAAATGAAATACAATCCTGTCAGTCCGACTAGTGGTTTGATGTTTTGCATTTCAAAAGTCTGACTTTTATCAAAATATATTTTTAATTCTTTTTTCATTTCTTTTCAGTGCGCTGGCAAAATTTAGCTCTTTTAGTTTTTTTCTGCATTGGCTTTTTGTGTCGGCAAAAACCAAATGTGCTAAATGTGCGCTGGCCTTTTACAATGAACGCCAACAATTCGCTAAACGCAATTGCGTTTAGCGACCAATAATAAGATATAAACGTATTGTGTTTCTGTCTTTTATATATTCAAAGCATCATTCCTCCAGGAAGATGTTGCTTTTTTAGCTTATCGCTATGGCCTTAAGCTTTTTGATTTTTGGGCGCTGTATCGTTTCAAAAAAATCAAAGGCGGATTAGGCGGCAATGCGTTTAGCTTAAAAATTAAATTCCCTTACAAGCTATAAAAAATTTGAGTGTCTTCAAACAAAACATCCGGTGTATAATACACCGGATGTTTTGTTTGACTTCATTAGTTAGTTTTTGCTGCTTTACTCCGTCGAAACTGGATCAGGGTTGGGTCTCCACTGGCGTGCGTTTGCCCCATTGCTATATATCCAATCATTTCAATTTCAAACAAATCATTTATCCTGACATAATCCATTTTTGAAGCTTCCTTCATTCGCAATTACATGTGTTGTCACTTGCGCACGCGTCACAGACGCGCGCGAGCGGGAGCGTCCACCGTCAAATGATACAGACCACCTTACAGGATACCGAAGGCCCATCGAGAATTTTTCTCCAGAGTTTTTTCAGAGTCAGAATTGCCTATCGCCTGAGATTCGCTTTTCTAAATGACGAACCTCTTGATGAATAACCTCTGGGGCATCCATCTTAGTTCCAAACAAACCAAATTCACCTAATACTATATTAGCAATTGTAAATCTTTCAAATGTATCCAGTTTGATTTTCGAAGCATCTTCCCACTGTGAACTGTCATTAGGATGAGGAAGAGTAATATTCATATGAGCAACCCTTGTTTGACCGTTGGAATAATTTCTTAAAGCTTGATATTCAATTGGAGTTGAATATCTAAATAAACTCCTGTTAATTATCTTAATAGCTATTGTACACTTATAGGGGTGCCAATATCGCGGTTGTCCATCCTGTTGACCATGACAAATAGTTAACTTTTTTGGAGGTTTAAATCTAAAAGAACCAGTTATAAGATTCTTTTTTAAAACAAAATCTAAAACATATTCTCTAATGAGTTTGAATGATTTGCCTTTATCCTCGGAGAGCAACCATTTATTAGGAATATCTATATGCAATGTTGGCGTATTTATATGTACGTGGCCATCAACTAAATCTATTCGATACTCCTTAAAGTTTACGACCGTTGGGATTATTATGTGCTTTTCCCATTTGTGATGCCTAATATCTATTGCTGTACAAATATCAATACCATGTTTTTTTGCATACTGTACATTTTTTCTTGAAGGCTGTTTCCTACAGATAATAATCCCTCTATGCGCGCTTACATCTCTCATTTTTTGAGCAAAAGCATCAATTGTTTCAACAGTCGGAGGTCTGCTTCTGTCTTTTGCTTCTACAATAACAAGTATTTCACTTCCACCAATTTCTGATCGAATTGAGAGGTCAATTTGTCTATCTCTATTCGAAAGGTGCCCAAATATTTTAACATTGTGTTTTACTACCGCGTTTGGTTCTAGCTTTGAATAGATTTCTTTCGCTAATAACTCATACTTTAACCAATCTGGTTTTTCTGCATTCATTATTAAAAATGACGATTAATTACTAGATCCAAGTATTAATAATCCAGCAACAATTCCTATTCCAATCAAAAAGTTTTTCTCTCCCTTTACTTTTTCTGCTTCTTGTTGAGCTAATAGTTTATTCCTATGATTAATTAAGATTTGCTTTACTTTTTCTATTGTTTTATCTGGAAATTCGGTATCCAATTCAAGAAATTCATGACCATATTTAAATCCACCATATTCCTTTTCAACTCCCTTTTCAAATATTATCAAATTAGGTTTGTTTTTAGCCTCAAGATAACCTATTTCTTCTCTTACAAAACCTGATTTAATACCATCTTTAGTCAAAAGAATTAATCCCATATGACAGTCTTCAATCATTAACTTGATTTTGTTTGAAATTGAGTTTTTTAGATCAATTTTATGTTCTGCTAACAATAACTCAATACCATACATTTTTAAGGTATTATCTATACCATTAAAGAAATCTTGATCCTGCATTGAGTGACTAATAAATACTTTCATAAATTGAATTTATATTAAATTACAAATACGATAAAAAAAAACTAAACATTAAAAGAACACTTAAAGAAAAACAAAGGTTCCCTCATGGCCTTTAATTGATAAATCCGACAGGCTGCTAGAGTTTTTCTTTTTAGAAGTGATTATTAGAGTGATTAATATAAAATAATTACATTTACTTTTTAACATGTACCCTTCGTATTATGCTGGATTTTTTTATACCATTACTTTTAGGAATTGTTTCTTTTTCATTATTTATTTTTGTTTTACCCATATTGGATCAAAGACGCAATAAAAAAGAGAATAGGAAAAAAATTACTGAGCAATCCATTACCAATTTAATATTACTCTTAAAGGACGCTATAAGGTCAGAAAACATTAAAAACCATCAACAATTGAAAACAGTATTGGTTGGGAGTGATGAATATGAAAGTATTGTTAAGAATTCACTCCACTGGCGTGCGTTTGCAATGCGTGCCCCATTGCTATATATCCAATCATTTCAATTTCTAACCAAATCATTTATCCTAACATAATCCATTTTTGAAGCTTCCTTCATGCGCAATTACATGTGTTGCCACGTTGCGCACGCGTCACACGACGCACGCGAGTGGGATTTTTTCATTTGTTGAACAAACCAAGGGTAGTGTCAGTGATTTATCTGTGTAATTTCAATCTTTTTCTTTTCTGTACAGGTGCTTTCATTTACAGAAGCTGCTATGGATTTTGGATGGTTTTTTGTATTAAAGTTCATAGGTATCAGATTTACCCTTGTGTGCCGTTTTGTAATACCCTTATGACACAAAAAAAGTCATGAGATTCCAGGGAATTACAATCCCCAACATTCCAAAAAACAATCCCCAAAAAACAAACCTTAAGCAACGGACATCTTATTCGTAGTGGAATCTTGCCTGATTATCTTGCGACAGTTTCGGATCAGTCCGTATTTCTATGATCTGAGCTCAGTAATTTTCACAAGACTGATAATTATAATCGCAAGTCTACCATTCAACATTTTTTTTTAAAACAGGAAAACTGGAAGAATGGAATAGTGTAAAGTTCTGATAGCCAACATTCCTATATTCCAACATTCCTTTTTGAAGGAACCATATTCAATATTTCAACTTGGGCTTCCTTTATGGAAAAGGATCGATTTACTGAGTTCTGATGATATGAATTGATAAAAAAAATGAATTGACCGTTACACGATCAGGCATGTACGTTTCAATCCTGAGCAAAGACTTTCTTTAGAATTTCACTTGTTCGCGCCAGGGGATCCTCACGAATCTTTTTTTCTTCTTTGGCTACCATAGCAAATAATCCGGTAATGGCCATCTGAGTAGCATATTGATCAAGATCAGGATTCAGTTTCTTCACAAAGGGAATTTTATTGTAGGCCACTACTAAGTCTTCATAATATTTAGTAGCATTGACTTGCTCCAGAGCGCTATGAATGATAGGCTTAAACCTTGCATTCAGTTCGTCCGATGAAGTTCTGTTCAGGTATTGGGTAGCAGCATCATCTTCGCCTTTTAAAATCCCCCAGGCATCTTCCACGGTCATTGCTTTGATCGCCATCACAAATACTTCCTTCGATTCCTTCGCAGCCAGCTCCGCCGCCCGATTGATGGATAGTATAAACTTGTCAACTTCAGATCCTAAGCCAAGCTGACGTAATCGTGCCTCCGCGTTCTTAGCGTCTTCAGGCCAGGGGATTTTAATTTGAGGATTCAGAAAATAGCCATCTTCCCTGGAGACCTCGTCGGATGATACATCAATCCCTTTTTCCAGTGCCGCCTTTAAACCGGAAATTACTTCATCTTCCGTAAGACTTAATGTTTTCATAAAGGAGGTTGCCTTTTTTAATGGATTTTTAAACTGTGCCATAGATGACATCGGTAAAGCGAGCATAAGGGCAAACAGGACTATAGTGATCTTCATAATTTGTATTTTGAATAATAACGTTACTGAAACCATTCTGATTATATTGACATCAAATATTTATAATTTTTTTCATAAAAGCATTATTATAAATAGTTATATTCTCAATTAGCTCAAAATGGGTATATTTTTCGAAATAAAGTTCGGAATTGGAAGTTTAAGGAGAACAGATTTCAGTGAAGTGAAAATACATAAAAAGAGTTGCCATTACGCTGAATAGAACAATTGGGCTTTAATGGAAGTTTTATAACTGTCATGAAATAAAGGGCACCTCTAATAACTCCATTTTGTTTCCCAACTTGGGCTTTTTCCTGGCTACTGCCTTACTAAAATACTCATTTAGCGATGCTAAGCTCCGTTTTTGGTGCCTTGTGCCTCCGCTAAAGCTACAGCGACACGCGGTGTATCTGAAAAAAAACCTGTGTTGGTATTCCGAAAGGAATTAATAGAGGTGCCCTAAGCTAAAAAAAAACCGGATATTCCAAAAAATATCCGGTGAGCTCTTACTCAAAAGGGTTTCTTTTTTGCTGATTGGTCTTTCGCTGCTTTCTTGAGCCTGTTCCGCACCTTGCTATTGTTGTCGGCAATCACCGTCCCAACCACCTCGGCACAATCTTTAAAGGTATCAGGCATCGACCTGGACATTCCATTGAGGTACACGATGAGCTCAGTGTTTATTTGTTCCCGCATTACCCTGCCCAGCTTTGTGGCAGAGATCAATTTCTCTTTTTCAATTTTCAGGTCCACGAGTTGCAGATAAGCGGTTTCAAATTCTTCCTGGGAGGCTTCAAGTTCCTTTATCAAATCGCTTAAATCCGGTAGGATGGCGATGGCTTCGGCCACTTTCTTTTTTTTAAGATCTCTCAGTAATGCATTGATATTCGCACTCTCGGTGGCGTAGGCCATGTCAATGATCTCAAAGCCATACTTGTCGATCTCTTCTGCTACGACCGCCGCAGCCGCGCTGATGGTGACATTGGTCCACAGTTCCTTGGCATCTACTTCATAATAAATAACACGTAGGTTATTATCTCGTTTATCATCTATGGGCGCTAAAATGGAATTAGCGACCGTCTCATTTAGTGCTTCGGTCATCAGCTCATTGCTGTCGTTAAGCTTACCGATCTGAAACGTCATGTACGGATCAGCTGAAAAATCGCGTTTGGTACAATCTGTGAGAACGGAAGTGGCCGTAGCGCTAATATCTGCTGTCCGGCTTTTCGCATGGATTTTGCGTATCATATTAATATGGGTTAGTGTGTTAATGTATTTTGTTGTACCAAGTTAGCTTTTTTATTTTACTATCCTACATGCTTATGGAAAAGCTTTTGTTGTAAGATTGTTTTGCAAAATTGAGGCTTGCTGGTCTGAGCTTCTCGCTAAGACCTATTAGCTTTCCAATTCAAAGCCTTAGCGAGGCGCCAGGGATAAAGGAGTTTTGGCAAGATTCCGGATATTACTTCCGCTTTGCTCCAGGATTTCCGGAATGACGGTGAGTTAGACCCCAATTCGCTGGGAAAAGCGTGTAATGTGGCTTTCATGCAGAAAGAAAGCGCTATGGGAGCGCTCCCACGACCATCCTTTTGAAAGAAAGTGCTATGGGAGTACTCCCACGACCCATCTTTTAGAAAGAAAGTACTATGGGAGCGCTCCCACGACCATCCTTTTGAAAGAAAGTGCTATGGGAGCGCTCCCACGACCAACTTTTTGAAAGCAAGCACTATGGGAGCGCTCCCACGCCACATCCTTTTGAAATAAAGTGCTATGGGAGCGCTCCCACGACCATCCTTTTGAAAGAAAGTGCTATGGGAGTACTCCCACAACCATCTTTTTGAAAGAAAGTACTATGGGAGCGCTCCCACAACCATCCCGCTTGTGCTCCACCCTCTGGTCATAGATTTTCCATGACCTACAATTCCTTGCTACAACATCTGGAAAATGAATGCCCACACTAGGTGTAGTTTGTAACTACACCTTCCTATTTTAAAAGAATGCCTACGCTCTATTGAACAAAAAATGTCATATCCAGCATTTTCCAGGAGCATCTATTTATGAACGGCAGTGGTGCATAAGGATTACACATCCTCATTTTATCAGCTTCCGGATTACACATCCGGAAGAGCCGGAGTGGAGAAGTTGTAATCCGGTATGGATACTAAAAAAACGGGCTCTCCTACCGTTTCAGGAAAGCTTATACCTTAAAATAAACAATATTTTCTCATGTAGTCCGGTGGGTAAATATTCCTTATTTCCTATTCCTTATTTCCTATTTCATATTTCATATTCCTCCCTCCTACGCTATGGCTAGGGTGGACACGGCTAAATGAACACCTTATATATTTGCGGTTTCTAAAGATTATTTTATACCTTGGTGCTGAGTTACTAATTTTTGCGACACCCAGTCCGTTTTGACCACCGGTTTTTTTACAGAAACACACAGGAACTTAATTTCATAACGATCCGGGAAGCACAAGAAACAGTAGCTGATAAACGATAGAAGAAATAAAAGCAATGGCACATATAAATCCCATATCGGCGGGTATATGCACTGCACATAGTAAATACAAAAGATATAAACGCAATTGCGTATAGCGAATTGTTGTACGCAAGCTAAAGAAACACCCTGCAAATAATTAATATAGATGGAAATATTAAAGTATTTTGACAAAATAGATAATGAAGACATTCACGTCTATCGCTTGAAAGGGGGAAGTTTAGATGACTTTATTTTGGAATTGACTGATAATTTTAGGCACAGTTATATATCTGATGCAGAATTGGAAGAACTATCATTAAAGAATGAAATGACAAAATCTGAATTTCTTGAAATGTATGTTCTTCCAGATAAAGGCAACATCAAATCAGGTGATTTTGGTGAAATATTTAGTTTCCATACTGTTATTGAGAATTTTAGAAAAAAAGGTACAGAACTAATTGGGCCATACAAGTGGATGTGGAAAGATAGGAACAAAGCTGCTCAATATAGTGATGCGTTATTATTTGGTTCCAATGGAACAAACGATTTGATTGTAACTATTGAATCAAAAATGAAGGCCACTGCATCAAAAGCACATAGAATACAAGATGCTATTGATGGTTCTGAGGATGATAAATTGACAAGAATGTCAAAAACACTATTCTGGTTACAAGAAAAGTATGCTAGACTAGGAGACGTTGAGAATAGAAAACTTGCTGAAAGGTATGCATATCCTGCTAAGTTTGGTGCTTATGATAAAGTATATAAGGCCATTGCTATAGTTGATGAAGATTTTGAATCTCAAGAACTAGAAGAAGAATTTAATAAAAGTGACGATATAATAGTTCTTCTCTTCTCTATCAATGAACTACAGAAAGCCTATGAACAAACTAGGATAAATATAATTAACTCAGTAGGCTAATGGATAAATTATTAAAAACTTGGATTGCAGAATCTGAATCTTGGCAATCATTTATGGATTTTGATTTGCCAATTGAAGCTAGAGCAAATTATCCATTCTTAGAAAGAGTTGATGATTTCTACATGAGTTTAATGCATCGTTGCCTACTACTACTTAGAAGTGATAACTTTGATGATAATCATGAAGAAATGTTAGCTCTTGCAAAAGGACTAGAGATATATTCATTAGAAAAGAAAAAAGACCAATTTAATGGGGTCAATTTTTCAAATAACATATTATATGCCGCTGGCTTATATTACTTAACAGATTATTCAGCCTCAGCATGGATTTTATCTAAGATTTATCCATTTGAAGATTATACTCTCGAAATAGACAAGTTTATTTCTGCATTTTTAAAAAGAAATCTCACTAAAAAGTTAGAGTTTTCTGTCGAATTTCAATACTTTCTCGAAACAGGTGATTTCATCATCCTTGACCAATTAATAGCAACAATTGACGACCATATTGAACAGGCTTTTGAAAGCAGTTCTTATGATTATAGTTCATTTGTTTTAGCCAAAGCTATTTTAACAAAATTTTATAAAGAAAATCTTTGGTATGACTTATTAATGCAAAAGAATGACACTGAATACTGGAAGCCACTAGTTATAAATTATATTAAAAAGAAGGTTCCAATTTGGAGTTTTTTTCCATCCCAAAAAGAAGCAATAAAAAAAGGTGTACTATCAGATAAAACGTACTCTCTGCAAATGCCAACTAGTTCAGGTAAAACATCAATTAGTGAAATTATAATATATAATGAGATAAAAAGTGGAAGAACTGACAAGATATTATATCTAGCTCCATTTCGAGCCCTAGCTTCAGAGTTAAAAAATTCGTTAGCTCGAAATTTAGCTATGTTGGGAATAAAATCAAAAACAATATATGGTGGAAATATACCTACTGTTGAAGAAAGAAACAGTATAGAAGAAGTAAACCTTCTAATTGCAACTCCAGAAAAATTCATGGCAATTGAGAATGTTTTTCCAGATATACATAAAGAATTTAACACGATTATTTGTGATGAAGGGCATTTACTTGACGATAGTTCAAGGGGATTGAGTTATGAACTGCTTTTGTCAAGGCTGAAAGAAGATAAATCACATAAAAAGAAATTTATTTTCATATCGGCAATAATACCTAACATTGATATAATTAATTCTTGGTTAGGTGGTGAAGAGGATACACTGGTATCGTCAAATTATAGACCAACAGAATTAGAATTTGCATTTCTCAAAAAAATGTCGGGTCAGACTCAAGGATATTATCTAGATATTAATCCTACAGAATCCCGACCTAAAAATTATCAACTGTACAGGTTCTTATATGGAGACGAACTAAAAATTAAGAATCCTACAACAAATAGAAATACTTCAATATCTTCAAAAAAAGCAATATCTGCGGCTGTTTCCATAAAAGCTACATACTCAGGTTCTGTAGCTCTATTTGCACCGCATAAGAGAGGTCATTCTGGCGTAGAAGGGTTGGCAAGTGAAGTTTTAAAACAACTTGAATGGTCAAATAATTCAATGCTTATTGACCATGCGCCAGAAAACTTTTTGGATTCTCTTGTTGAATATTTCACCAAACTATTTGGACAGGACTATTTATTAGTAAATTCTATTAAATATGGATTTATTTATCATCATGGAGATTTTCCACAAGGTGTCCGAGAAATAATTGAAGATTCTCTTCGAAATGGACAAATAAAGTTAGTGATATGTACAAATACTTTAGCTGAGGGTGTTAATCTTCCCATAAAAACGATGGTAGTTCATAGCACGAAAAGGTTCGATTTAAGTTCCAAAAGTTGGGAGCCAATTAAAGTTAGGGATTTAAAGAACCTCGTAGGAAGAGCAGGACGTGCTGGGAAGGAAACAAAAGGTCTAGTTATTGTTCCCCACTCCATCGACTTTGATAGAATTAAAAATTTGATTAATGAAACGAATATTGAGCCTGTAAAAGGTCAACTATACAATATCATTCATTTAATTACTGATGCGTTACAGAAGCATCGATTGCAATTGACAAGTGAGATTTTAGATGAGTTAGATGATTACTTCCAGACTCTTCTTGATTCGATAGATGTTTCAATGATAGACTTATTAGCTGAAGAAGTTAATACTGAAAGTTTGAAAGAATTGATCCATGAACTTATTTCTCAAACGCTCTCATATCATCAGGCAGATGAGAACGAAAAGGATACCCTTGAAAGAATTTTTTCTTTAAGAGCAGAAAAAATAATACCCTTTATCGAAAGTGGTGAATTCAAAACTTTAAAAAGTAGTGGGACTTCTTTAAGGCTCTATGATGACATTAAGGCTAATGTGGATTTTGCAAATGATATTTGGAATGAATCATTTTCTATTTTAGATGATTCTTGGATGGATTATATTTTAGATGATTGTTTATTTAAACTTAGCAACTTCGATTCTGCATTGAATAGCTTTAATGATATCAACAATTGCTCTTTAACTGAAAATTCAATAAAGGATAGCATTAAACTGTGGATGAATGGCAGTTGGTATCATGAGATTGCCGAGTCTTTGGGACTGGAGATCTTTCAGGTTCTAAGGCTTATAAATTCATTCCTATCCTATAATGTGCAAAGCATTTTGTCGGCTATTATTAGAATAAAAGACTTAATAGATGACGATTTTATAATGCCTGAGTTAATTATAAATTGGCCATCAATGCTCCAACATGGTATATCAAATCAATTAGAACTCGATTTGTTTGAAATGGGTTTGATTGACAGGGTTGCTGTTATTTGTTTATCTGATACTATTGGGAACCTTGGTTTCGAATATGTGGATTACAAAAATCTAAAATATTATTTGATTAATAATCAGAAACCAATTTTGTATGAATTACCACAAGACACTCCTCGAATTTCTATCAGTAAAATAGAAAAATTTTTAGAATTAGTGAAATTTAAAGAATTAATTTAAGCTAAAGCCAGCGTACAACAATGTATAAAAATAATAGCCTAGATAGCAGTAAATTCAAGGGTTGTAGCCCGCTTCAGCTTTCTTGTAACTTGACAGTAAAGTGCAACGCAGTCGGCTACTATTCTTATACTAAACGTTATTGCGACACGAAGTCGCTTAAGTGATTGTAAGACAGAGACAAACGGTCTTTGATCTTACCTGTTGTTCTCCCAACAGTACCCTACCGGGACAACTGGCGTATGGTGAAGTCCCGATTGCGATCGGGGTTGAAGCTCCCGGATAAATTGTACCAAACGTCTGGATCTCGTATCCTATGACGGGGCAAGAAGCCGTGAGGTGAACAGTCTTCGGTGTCTCAATAACCGATACAGGGCATGGGTTTGTGGG
>SDBV01003582.1_pt1 | contig 22805 bp, 32 predicted proteins | sample 2277081 | NCBI WGS metagenome assembly SDBV01 (sample SAMN10402039, study PRJNA504765) | marine sediment metagenome | isolation source: marine sediment core GS10_PC15, 223 cmbsf | place: Arctic Ocean: Southern Knipovich Ridge | collected 2010 | reverse complement strand
AATAGAATAAGTAAGTACACCGCTCCTCTCCCGAGAGGAGAGAGGCAAAGGAGGTGAGCGATGTTAGAGCTCCAACCGAAACCGCAGTTTTCGGTGGTTATCCCACCGAAGCTACTGCAAGAAGGGTATCTGGTTACTTTCTCGAGTGACTGGCCATCCACTCATAATGCCATTCGGGAGAAGACCTTCCGTATCGATGCGGTCAACCAGGTTCCCTATGACCTATCCTACATCCTTCCGACCGGTGCCGGTGGCACCATCTATCGTGACGTCGATTTCTCCAACGGTTCTGGCACCTATCAGGAGAGTATCTACCCGGAGCAACAAAATTCTCTCTTTGAGGTGCTGGTCGGCTTCAAGCCCGGCAATTATCTATCCCACTGGTATGTCCCTGCCGGCAAGAGCGTCCACCAGCTGGAGTTTTCCTCGATGTATCCCGACCTGACCGACAACACTAAGAAGTACCTGGGGGCTCGTTCACCGGAGGACAGTCCCTACGACGACCCACGCATCAAGGTCTACCTGGTCAAGGACCTGGCACCCGTGATCATGAGGCTGTATGCCCTGCCCGGTGTGGACTACGAGAAGATCGTCGTGGGACTAACCATCAACAAGTGCCTGATGAGGGTAATTGAAGCACCGACCGAAGACCAGAAACTTAAGAGTAAAGTTATCCGATATTACGATTATCTAAGGTGGTAAGGAGGTAGCAAATGCCAAGTCTAGTAGTTACGGGAAATACTACTGCTCAAACGATAGCCGCCGAGAGAGAGAACGCCGTCGTCCAGCTCAAGTCCCTGACGATTGACAACCAGAGAGGCGCCGGTGACCGAGAAATCACGATTCAGGATAGCTTCACCCCAGCGGCCGCCTATGGGGCAACATCCCCTAGTGCTCAGGTGATTAACCGATGGCGGGCGCTAGTTGCACAGGGCGATATGCTCATCCTCGGTGAGCCCGAACTCAAAGGGATAAAGTGCCTGGGTGCCTTGTTGGTCGACTCCGACGTGACAGATGCGGCATTAGACATCACGGTAGGCTATGAACACGAATAGAAGGAGAGACCTATGGCGCAGCAGGAAAGAACCGGTGTCCTTGAAGGCACAGGGGAGATTGAGCAGCTAACCCCTGGGGTTGAGCAGGTCGTTAGTAGCGAGCCTCAAGTACCATCACGAGCACCCTCGCCACTGGTAGAAGTATCGCAGGACGAGAAGCGAACTGAACCCTTACCGGTTGCTGCCAGGCCACCTATGCCTTCTGGTGAGCAACTCGTTCAGCAGGAAGCCGCACAGACCCTTTATGGAATCCCCGTTGTCAGGCTAAACCACATCGAGACCAGCGACAAGGACTGGGTTGAGCTGGTGCGCTGGGATATCCCTGAGGGGTACACCGGCGACCTACATGAGATCTCCCTCCTCTCCGACCTAGATTCCAAGACTCGCTACCGCATAGTCCTTGGGAACATAGACCAGAACATCCCCACCGACCGTAAGACCAATACTCCCCTCGACATGCCCTGGCGCCATACCGTGATTCCTGGAGGAACCGCGGTCTATATTGAAATCAGCTCCCCCGATGGTAGTGCCATCGTTGTCGACGGAATCATTACAGGATCTGTGAGGTAACTATGGGCTTTGGAGTTAATTGGGAAAGATTGATAACTACATTAACAGCCATAGCGGCACCCTGGATAGCCAAAGCTGCCGAGGAGCTATACAACGCGTCGATAACGACTGCCGCCAGCTTTTTCAGCACCCTGGTTGACTGGTCAAACGGCAAGAGGCTCCTCATTAAGGTGACGTCCACACTTGACCAGGACGCTCTGATTCAGGTTATAGGTAATACCAGCGACAGCACCACCGGAGCCACAGATATAGAGGGACCCTTACTTTGCGCAGCTGGTACCAGTATAACCATTGGACTGGCCTGGGATGACTGGCATCCTTACATTGGCGTCGAGATAACGACCGCCGTGGCTCCGGCGTCAGGGTCTCTCATTATTACGGCCACCGTACAGGAGTAGGGGAAATTATGACAAGCAAGGCACATGCCCTTTCGCGAGAAGAGCTAGTTAGAACACTGACCGCCTACTCCGGCATCACCACCTCTGATGGGGCCGCTGACGGCACAACTCTAATTGACAGCAATCTCATCGGTAGAAACGACTTCATCTCCGAGAAGACCATCTACATTTTGAGTGGTGATGCCAAGGATGAGGATAAAGGGGCATTATCATTTAACAGCGTAACCGGGGCTATTACTCTTCGGGGCACCGGTGTCAGTGCCCAGATAGTAGCGGGCACCATCTTCAGGGTACTTAATATCTCCAGCGTTGAGATTGACGTGGCCGACATCCAGGAAGACCTGGGCGATATGGCTGACGCGGCCACCAGCGACGACATGTCCGATATCACCACAACCTCGGCCCTGGCCAAGCTGAGGCTGATCCTCAACAGGCTGTCCAGTGATGCTTTCACAGCCACCATTCAAGGGGCAGCCAGGACAGAACTCGATACCATACTAGCCCAGATAGCTACCTATTTCGCTACCGCTGGAGCTGCCATAGCCGCCACGGTTGACCCGGGTGGGACGGAAAGAGCTACCCTGGAGCTGATACTGGAAGACCTGGGCAAGATGCTCGCCGGCGCTGGGGGTATCACTACCTGGCCCGCAGCCGCTGACATTGGTGATGGGGTCAGTATGGCCGAGGGCATCCGAGCCATCCTGACGTCTATTATGGGCGGGGACGACTTTGATGCCTGGACAAACATAAATAACACCGCCAATGTCAGCCTCAACGCTGCACTTCAGAACCTGGCCGTTGTGCTTGGTGCTGACGGAGCTAATATCTTTAATCCGACCATTGGTGGCTCTGCACGAACCGACCTTGATGCTGCCCTCGCAGCGATAGGCACCATACTTGCTGCAATAACAGGGGCCTCAGGTTTGGCCTACGAGCAGGCAGATGTTGCGGTCACTATCAATGCCATAAACGCCTCGGAAACCAACGTGTTCGACCTGAGTACCGCCAGCACCCGATACATTATCAGGAGCCTGAGACTCAAATGTGCTGACCCGGGAGCCAATACTATTACCGTTAAACTTTATGAGCTGGTGAACGACGTACTCATTGCGGTGGACACTTTCGATATAGACACTACTAACTTTGGGACTTACCACTCCCTGATGGATATGTTTGGAATGGCCCAGCTAGCCGGAGATAATCTTAAAGTCACAGTTCAAGTCGATGCCGGCGGGCCATATGCGGTCACAGGACAATACAGTCATGCCAAGACTAACGTGTAAAGGAAAGCTCTGATGGATGATTTAATAAATCAAGTAAAGCACCTTCTCGATAGAATAAGCGACTACAATCACATAATTCACGCTGATAATTTTCAAGCGCCTACGGTGGAGGACATAAAGGACAACGCCAAAGCTATCAGTGACGAGATTAAATTCAAGGTTGATGATATCAAGAGCCTAATTAACCAGTGGGAGTGAGTAGAAGATGAATTGGCTTCAGACTCTTAAAAACTATATTGACACTCTAGAGACCATCATCGGTACCACTGCCGACAATGGAGACCTCAGCACCCTTTTCGCAAAGCATAAGCAAATTCATCAAGGCACGCATGTTCATGTTTTACTCTTAGTGAATGATTCCTCCAGCCTTAATGCAGACTTGGACACAGCCTTGAAAGACGAGCTGGAGGATGGGGGGTATGATGTTGTTGTAGGCGACCCTGCCGATATAGCTGGAAACCTTGAGCTAGCCTTTGATTTTATCGTTGTTTCGGGCAGTATCACTGCCGATACAAACTTGACCCTTTTGAGGGAGGCGGATTGCCCTGTTATTGTCCACAGCGCGGAAGTGGCGATAAGTACTAACATCTTCAGTCTTGGTGCTACTGCCGGAGTACAGGCGGCTCAAACGCAGATTGAGATCGTTGACAACACGATAGAATGGGTGATTGGTAAAGCTACCGGAGATTTAACCGTTACCGCCTCTGCTGAGCTTGAGACGATGGCCAGTGTCAGCGGCTCTACTATCAGTGTTGCCGAGGAAGCTGTTGCTACAGGCAACGACATCACGATGGCTGTCCTGAGGCAAGGAACTGAAGATGGCTCTGGTATCAAGCATCCGTTCGACCGGTATTTCATAGGGATAAAGGACTTTACCAATGCCGACTCGACGTTCAAAGCTATAATGGTTGACCTCTGGCATCACGTAGTTCAAGAGAACAGGTTTAGCGAAGTTACTGTTTTTACCAAGAGAGGCTTTGAGGAACAGATACCGGATACAGGCTTTAGTCTGGCAGCTGTGGACACCGCCCTAGGTGCCGATCCACCGTCTGCCGACGCGGCGAACTCGATGGTGGATATAGACAAGAAACCTAACCGGACATTCGTGCTGAGAAGCTTGTTCGCGAACGTAACTGGTCTTGGTGGCGGTACTAATACCATGACCCTGGAACTATGGATTGATATAGGAGGCACGCCCACATCGGTAGACAGCAAGGATATTACGGCGACCGGGTATTACAACCTGATGGACATATTCGGCTTACCCGAGGTCCACGCCGATAGTATTCATGTAACCGCGATAGTTAACGCTGGAACCGGTGCTATTTCTGGAGTATATCGTTATGCAGAGGCGAAGAAATAATGAGTAGTTGGATAGAAAAATTAGAAGCTCTCCAAGCTGACCTTGATAATGCGACGGATGGTCTTGGAGCTCTGAAGACTCTGATTGATGCCCTCCCCACCGCCTCAGAAATCCAAACTGAAATGGAGGAAAACGGGGCTAGCCTCCTCGACACAATACGAGATGACCTTGATAATGCCACCGACGGCCTGGGTGCACTAAAGACCCTCATTGACGCAATTCAGGCTGACCTGGGAGACTTCTCGGCACAGACCAATCTTCAAACACTACTGGCTGCCCTGGGTATTCCTGACGTTGCAGGTAAACCACTTTATACTGTCCTGGTAACCGACCTATTATCTCACGGTACTTTTGGTTTATCAGCCATAAAAACCCTCATTGATGCGATACCGACCGTCTCAGAAATCCAGACTGAAATGGAGGAAAACGGGGCAAGCCTCCTTGATACGATAACGGATGAACTTGCCAATGCTACCGATGGCCTTAGCGCACTAAAGACCCTCATTGACGCAATTCAGACTCAAGTTGATACTACTGGCGTTGTAGTAGCCAGCCGAACTACGGCCTTTGGGAGAGTAGCAGCTAAGGATCAGTTAGCAGCCACCACCATAGACCTCAACCAAGCAGCAGCAACTTATGACCTGTTCACAGGGACTTCTCAGGCGTTTATACTTGAAAGTCTGAACTTCAAGTGTCCTACTGGTGCAGCAGGTGGGGCTCTAACCAGCATTGCTATCCAGACCGATGACGCTACTCCCGGGGTAATTATTAACCCAACCGATGGTGACGTGTCCAATCTAACTTCTGAGGCAGACCTCTTTTGGACGGGTTCGATATACATAACAGTAGGCACAAAGGTACGACTAACGATCGGTGGAGGAGCTCACGGGACTGCCTATGTCTGTAATGTTACGGCTAAGGGCCGAGCAGTAGTAGACGGAGGCTACCTGGCTTAATTGATGGCAGTAGGAATCAATGGAGTAGCAAAGCAAGACGTAGTTAGTATGTCCTTCGCGTCTGCAATCGATGACATTATAGTTGTTCCTGCCGTTGGAGCTGACCTTGATTTCCCGAGTGTTGTGATTGCTGGTTTACCTGCAGACGCTACCATAATCCGGGTGGATATGATTCTAATAATAGGAGCCATCCTGGATACCTCTAGTGCGGAGAATCAGATTAAGGTTGGCACCACCGATGCTATCTATGTTAAGAAGTCCTCTGGTGCTTGGGGAACTGATGATATATCCGCTCTGGTTTTCCAAGCATTAGGACTACAGGTTGCTGCTGATGGCTATAGAGGTGGTGCTGTTATTTTCGGAGCCACCGATATTAAGTCTGAGGTGGACGGCAACGGCACATATAACTTCCGTTCTGAGGAAACTAATAGAACCAAGGGTGTTGAAGCCACTGGTGGCACCCTGGAGCTGCTGGATGTCAGTATCGTGGTTAGGGTCTGGTTTAAGAAGTAGATTATGAGTGCTCAAATAGTAACTGACCCCTTGAAGGTAGTTACTGACCCTCTTGTCCTCAAGAGATTAGCTGAACAGGGTATAGATAAGAACTATGTGGAGTTCTTCCACGACTACGATATTCGCTCCAGAGGCAAGGGACGCAGCCCCTTCACCAAGACCTACCGTGACCTGCAATCGGGTAAGAGGATGCTCGTTAGCTCAGGGCTTCCGATGGTGGATGCCTATGGGTTCAGGCATGAATTGCAGTGGCAGGAAAGAAATGGTGTCTTAGAAAACGGTAACAATATCTTTCACTCCGTTATTGATAACGGCACTATCCGTCTAATCGTTCTCAGTGACCAGCCTTACGGCATTATGAAGGACACCGAATGTTCTTACCACGCCCAGCTTTTCATCAATGGCTCGGAAGTATTGCCAAGCTCGGTAACTCCGTTGATACTTGCTACTGACCCTGTAAACCCCAATTATCACGATAATGTAGTGCTGTGGCAATATGCCACGATTTGTAGGCGGAGGATACGGATTATTGAAGGGCGGTATAGGGAGAGGTGGCTTATTGACGGACACCCTAATGGCAGGGTAGAGATACGGCACAACAAAAGCGGGGTGCTCAGCCTAAAGCTAGGAACAGCAAGTGATGCGGTAGGGGATAATCTAAAGGTAACAGTTACTGGAGACTCAGAGATAATTGAAGCCTCCGAGTTTGATGATAAAGTTTTCCCTGTCGAGATAGGTGCCAGCTTAACGGTATTCCCTGACGCACATGAGGAACTTGCTAGTGTGGATGGTTACACCGAACATGATGCAATAGCTAGCTGGACTACTCTTGTAAATGGAGTTGGAACATTTGCTATTGATACTGCTAACAGCTATCCTTGGTGGGCTTATAAGGATTGGATAAGTCCAAATTATAGAGCCATACGAAGGTCTCTTCAATTATTCGATACTTCACCTTTAGGAGGAGATGCTAATATTTCAGCCTCCACTTACTCAATACGGGGCGTAGGTAAAACTCTTCCATTCGCTCATAGTCCAGCCGGTAACATCTACTCTGCGGCACCAGTTTCCAATATAGCCCTAGAAGCTGGTGATTTTAATAGTTGTGGTACTGATCCCTATTGCGATAGTCCCATTACTTACCCTAATTGGGATATAACCGATTTTAATGACTTTGTTCAAAATGCTACCGGGTTAGCTGCTATATCAAAGACCGGCGTAACAAAGATTAGTGGCAGAGAGTCAAATTATGATGTTCCTAATAACCCCCCGGGAACTGACAGCTTGGGGTTTACTGCCCAGTGTGCCGCTTATTCCGCTGAACAGGGCTCAGGCTTCAAGCCTAAGCTGGTAATTACTTATAGCCTGCCAGCCTATCCAGGTGCTGCTCAAAGTGCACTAATATCGGAGATAATCTCTTGAAAAGGAGGAGTAAATGACGGCGGTAGGAAAAAATGGAGTTTCAATAAATTATACACCTGCCCGGGCCGGGTACCTGGATGAGCTGGCGGCTGCTAACCTTCCTACCGATATAACGGCCATTATAAATGACCTGGCCAATGGCGTTGACGGCTTAAGTGCTCTGAAGACCCTCATCGATGCCATCCCGACTACGATGGTAGGCACAAACAACGCAGCTCTAGCCGCGAGTTGGACGGCAGCTCTAGCAACTGCCCTGGGAAATTACACGGCTGTCAGAGCCGGTTACCTTGACCAATTAGACTTCGCCTTGCAGGAGGCTATCGCCGCTATCCCTACGACAATGGTAGGAACAAATAACGCTGCCTTGGCATCTGCATGGACAGCGGCTCTGGCAACTGCCCTAGCAAGCTACACGGCTGCCCGGGCCGGCTACCTGGATGAACTGGCAGCGGCTAATCTACCAACCGATATAACAGCGATTATAAATGACCTGGCTAACGGCACCGATGGCTTGGGAGCGCTGAAGGCGCTGATTGATGCCATTCCGACAACGATGGTGGGAACAAACAGCGCTGCCTTGGCTTCCTCTTGGACAGCAGCCTTGGCTACGGCCCTAGCAAGCTACACGGCTGTTCGAGGCGGATACCTTGACCAGCTGGACTTCAATCTACAGGAAGCTATCGCTGCCATTCCTACAACGATGGTAGGAACTAACAATGCTGCCTTGGCATCTGTCCTTGAGGATGCTATGCAGAAAGCGACAGGACCTGCCTACAATCAGGATACAGATAGCCTTGAAGCACTCAGGGAGTTACTCGATACAATCGCAGGCTACCTTACCACTGAGATAGCAGATATCCTAACAGACACTGGCTCAACACTTCCGGGCCTTCTTTCCACTATCCAAACCGACCTTGACAACCCATCTCAATACATGGCAAACCTGACCACCCTGGAGACAAGGCTTTCGGCAGCCCGAGCAGGATACCTTGATGAACTGGCTGCAGCGAACCTCCCTACGGACGTGACTGGCATTCAGACTGACCTCGACAATGCTGTCGATGGCTTGGGTGCCCTGAAGGCCCTCATTGATGCGATACCGACCGTAATGGTAGGAACAAACAGCGCTGCCTTGGCTTCCTCTTGGACAGCGGCATTAGCCACTGCCCTGGCAGCCTACACCGCTGTTCGAGGCGGATACTTGGATGAGCTTGATTTTGACCTTAATGCCAGACTCGGTAGCCCTGCGGGAGCTTCGTTGGCTGCCGACCTTGTGACCATTGATAACTTCGTTGACAATCTGGAAGGCAGGCTGACAGCTACCAGGGCAGGTTATCTTGACCAGTTAGACTTTGCCTTACAGGAAGCTATTGCTGCTATTCAGGCAGTGGTGGATTCGGCAGAAGCAGTCGGCCCTTTCAGCTATCTTGATGCCGGTGGCGAGCAAGATGTGGTGGAGGACACAGCGACAACCAGGCGCCGGATCTGGCTCGAATTCAGTAACCGGAATATGGCCCAAACAGGTACATTCAGGATATACCGCAAGGTTGACGGCACGAACTATGACCTTTATGTAGGGCAACCGGTAACCGTAGGCGGCAGTGATGAGAGAGCCTTCGATGCTGAGTTCACCACTAACCAGGCCTGGAAGCTGACCTACCAGGAAGACGTTAATGAAGGAGCTGCTAGGGCTATACCCTATAACGTAGTAACTCAGGTGATTGAATAATGGGCAGAGTTAACCATCATGTCAAGTATACCGATGCCGAAGCTCAATCCGTAGCAGATACTCAAATTGGTACTCATGCCGGATTACCTACGGTACATCAAGATGCACCAGCTTTAATTGCTACCCATAAAGCGTTAGCGAATGACCATCATGTTCAAACTTCACTTGTTGCACAGGTGGGTAAAGAATGTCTAGTAGCTAATTATCAAGTTAATCCGGCAACTGGTACGGCGGGACTAGCGCCAGAGGCTATAAACGATAATAATACTGGAACTGAATCAAGATTGCAGTCAATAGGTGAGTATTGTGAGGTACTTTTTGAAGCTGTAATGTCCATCAAGCGTTATCGTATATACGGAGCATCAACCTGTAATGGTACTGGACGATACAAGATACAGTATTGGGACTTGGTAAATGAAGTTTGGGCGGACTGGGTAACTGGGATAGTACAACGTACTACTAATGACTGGACTGGCTTAGTTACTGTATCAAAAGTGGTGACGGATAAGATTAGGCTCGTTTGTACTACAGTTGATACTGCTAGTGGGGCGGGCAACCGTTGTTACGAGTTGGAAGTTATATTTTAAGGGAACAGGAGAGCTTAAGAGGGCTGCTGAGCTCCATCAAATTAGTGGTAATACACCGCTCAAGAGAGTAAAGTAGAAGATGAAATCGGAGAGATATGCGTATAAGGTAACTTATACGCATTGGAGGTGAGAATGCCTATAAATATACCCGGGTTATCCCTGTCAATTCTGAGGCAGCAAAGTACAGTGCAAGCAGGATTGCCCCTGCTCATCAGCGGGAGATTCACTGTCTTTGGAATGGGTGTGCCCACCTTCATCCGTATCTTCCTTGAGGGTCCCAGCTACGACCCGCAGATCAGGTCCTTTGATACCTTCGCATCTCCATTCTCCGGAGATTATACCACTAATGTTATCGCTGAGAAGGATGGCCGGTACAACGTCTACGCCCAGGCTTTCCCACCACCGCTTATCCCGACTGGGCCGCCTTTCCCGGAGGCAATGCTGCTGCTGCCACCTATTGCCGAGTCAACCAAGCCACCTCTCGTAGTCGGCGCGCCCTTTAATGGAGGGGTTGAGGCTCTGCTACCTGATGGAACGAGGGAGCGTTTGACAGCTCCGGAGCTCCTGGCTATCGAGATCACACCAATTATTACCATTGGGGCGCCTGCCATTACCATACCTGGTTTCCCTCGCTTTATACCCTTCCCAGCACCACCAGCACCGCCACCAGCACCACGCGCACCGGCGCCTGCCGACTTACTACCGCCTCCTGTGGCGCCACCGCCGGAACCGCCTTTGCCACCACCGCCTTTGCCACCACCGCCTTTGCCACCACCACCACCGCCACCGCCAATAGAGGAACCTGCACTAGTAGCACCGGTTCCTGAAGTGCTTACTTTAGATATCCTGGGTACCCCTTCCCACAATCTGGCCCGTCAGCTCAATGTCGGTGAGAACTGGTTTGGTAGGGTCACTATGCCGACCTTTGCGGCCTTACCATTATTCACCGCGGCCCGGCTATTCCTTCGTGACCCACAAGGGTTCGATTACATCGTAAGTCAGGTAGACGGGACACTTCAGCCTGGGGAGACCCTGAAAATCCCGGTTAACTTCGACACTACCGGCTTCCCAGAAGGCGACTACACCATCCTAATGCAAGTCTTTGACCAGTTCGGACAGCAAGTCGCCGAGTTTCCGATGGGATTACTCTCGATGATAGAGGTAATCGTCCCTCCGTTGCCCCCGGTACCTGCTGTGCCTGAAATTCCCACCACGCCAACTCCCGATATGTTTGGCACTCCCATTGTTAACTTGCCAACAGAGTTGGAGATTGGGGAAATCTGGCAAGGTAACATCTCCATACCGACCCTGGTGCCACCGGATCTACTGCAACTACCCAGCCTGCCAGCCTTCCCGGTGAACATCGACTTACAGCTGCAGGACCCGGCTGGTCAGCTCTTCGCTGTGGCACCTATCTCGATAGGGACACAGAAGACGTTTACACCCGGGCAGACTATCGATCTCCCGGTGAACTTTAGGACAAGCGTATTAACCCAGGAGGGGATGCATAACCTCATCATGGATATCACCGATATCCAGGGTAACCCCCTCTTCAGTAGAGTCATCGGCTCACTACGAGCTCTGATGCCGGCGCTCCTACCGCCGACACTACCGCTCCCGTCTGTGCCATCCGAGTTCACGTCCATAGCCGTAACTATGGGAACGCAACAGGTTGAAGTGGGACAAGCTGTCAGCGTGCCCTTCACCTATATCCATGTTGGTGAAGCGGAGGTCGTCGTCCTCTATGCTGCCATCGGAGATGACCGACCAGTACTCCTGGGAGGCTTTGATGAGGTCTGGGCAGCCTCCAAGACGGTCAGTGTACCAGCTCATGCGACGCCAACCGCCATTAGTGACTCCATCACCATACCGATTACGTCCAAGATAGGGGCCGCCGGTATTTACAGCGTCTATGCCAAGGTCATACCGAAGGTTATCTCTCCCGTTATGTCTAATATCGTTGAGGTGGTTGTTCCTGCCCCACCGCCCCCACCACCACCTCCGCCTCCGCCCGAGCCAACCCTACCAAGGGCAGACATCTCTGACTACGACTTCTTGGTAACCAGTACTGGTCCCTACGAAATCGGGGAAACCGTTACCTGGTTGGCCACAGGTCTCTACAAGGGTAGAAGACAGGGAGGGCGGATAACTATTTCACTGGGTACCGGTGTTCTTCCATCATTTCTCACTAAGCATACATTCCCGGTTATACAACTGGCCGCCGGCACTTTCCCGGAAGCTTTCGACTGGAGGGACATATTGGTATCCGGCCGCTTTGAGCTCCCAGCTACCTTGGAGCCAGGCCAGCGCTATAGCATTAGGGCCAGGCTTGAGACCACCGAAGAGCCTACACGGGAAACCGATACTGACTTTGGGGTGATTACTATTACTGAAGCACCCCCTCCGCCACTTAAGACCGGATTTGTCATCTCATTGATGTCAGGTAATTTCCCGACGGCCACAACTTGGAATGCCGACTTCAACCAGAGGTACTATGCCTGGTTCCTTCCCGTCACTACTCCATGGCAAGGGAACTGGGATATGGGACCAGATGGTGAATCAGGTACCCTCACCGTGGAGCTGTATGACTCCGATATGAAACTCATCGAGAGGATTAGCAGAACTGGCAAACTCCTGAATGGACACGCCTACGAGTACTACCCCGATACCAACCGGCTCGTGGATGTCGGCATATTCTAGAGAAGGAGCATGGATGGACATAGAAAATATCGCTAGCATTGTCGGTGCCATCACCGGGAGCATCTCTCTGCTCGGGCTGGTTTACGTATTTGGAATATGGCGTGGGAAGGTTGATAGCAGACTCTGCTCACTTGGGCAATGTGTCCAGGACTATCCGCCCGCAGAGATGTGGACGATGGCCAAGACCCTATGGGATATCTACGTTGTTGATGCCCTTCAGCACCGGCCTGACCTGGCTGAGCATGGTAGTGCCTTCAGGCTCAAGGAGGAGGGGGTGAACCTCATACCCGAAGATATAAAGCCGCTATTAGACAATATCTCACTCAACACAAACAATAGTGAGGAAGTCGCCACTGGCTACCTGGTGGCGAAGCATATCGGTATGGAGCTCATCGGTAAGATGGCCCAGGAGAAGCAGCTTACTGTCCAGGAATCCATTGCCATTCTGAGCTGCTATCTTGACCGGCGCCCAACTGCCTAGCCGAAACTTCCCTTAAAGTTCACGCTATTTCCCAGTAAAACCCCTTGACAACAGCACCTCAAGCGTGTAATATTACCATTGCCATTGAAGGAGGTGCGCTTATGCGCAATGTCATCTGTATCTCAGACATGCCCCCAGACCTGCACGAGTGGGTCAAGGCCGAAGCTAAGCGGCGCGGGGAAGCGATAGGCAAGCGCTACTCCGTGGCGCTTGTTTTTCAGGAGGCTGTGGAGCTACTACAGGCGAAGCAAAATGACCCCGCTCTAACCAAGTGAGTTAGAGAGTCGTAAAGAATAACCCAAGTTTTATTTCTGTGAAGGGGGTTAAATGGCTTCGCTAGTAGAGTCCAGAAGTCGGATGTTTCAGGTCGGCGGGAAGTCGATGGTAACTTGGAATGTGTTCGTGGGATGCGATTACCTATGCACCTACTGTAACGCACGAAAGGCTGCCCTTACCCGCTTAAAGCACTCCCCACGATATAGAGACGGCTTCAAGCCCCATCTGGTTGAAAAAGAGCTAAGCCGGAAATTCAAGCCCGGTGACTTTGTGTTTGTTGGCTATATGGGCGATATCTCCTTCGCCAGCCGTTCCACCATCATTGACCTTTGCCAGAGCATCAGCGCGCAGCCAGAGGTCAATTTTCTTTTCTGTACCAAGAACCCCTCCATCTATTTGCGCTGGCAAATATTATTCCCCGGTAATCTCTACCTGGGCGCCACGATAGAGACTAACTTTGACTATGGCTTGAGCCTGGCTCCTTCACCGCTTCACCGATTCCAGGCGATGAAAGAGCTGGCTTACCCCCACAAGTTCATCTCGATGGAGCCGCTCATGGAGTTTCACCTTCGTACTGTCGTTGACTGGATGAAAGAGATCGATCCCGAAATCATAGAGATTGGAGCTGATAATTACCACAACCATCTACCGGAACCAAAGTCGAATGGGGCCTTGACACCATGGAAGGTTAGATGGCTTTTAGACGGGTTGAGAGAATTCTGTCCCACCGTCGTAGAGAAAGGCGGGCTCGAGAGACTCAAGCAAGAGGTAATTCCTATTTCTTGTGGAACATTTAATCGTTAAAGTAAGGTATTATTGTGGTACATTTAATCGTTAAAGCTTTTAGAAAGTTCGAGAGAATTCTGTCCCACCGTCGTAGAGAAAGGCGGGCTCGAGAGACTCAAGCAAGAGGTAATTCCTATTTCTTGTGGAACATTTAATCGTTAAAGTAAGGTATTATTGTGGTACTATAAATCGATAACTCTCTTCCTCTTCCTCTTATTCTTTGTCTTCTTCTTAAGGGGTACGAGGGGGATTGTTAAGGGGGACTAGGGGAGTAATCGTAATCTAAGGAGGAGTCATGCCAGGGAATGATGCGATGCTGAGGGTTAGGGTGTCTAAGGCTGTTGATGAAGAGTTGGACAAGATCGCTGAGGCGACACACCGAAAGAAGTCCGAGCTCATTAGAGAGGCCGTGATAGCATTTATAGGGGCGTATCGTAATGCCAGAAAGACCTGAATCTTACGAGAGGATGCCCTTCTTGAAGCTCTACTCCCGTGAGTGGCTTCAGGGTAGTTTGCGTGTTCAGAATGACGCCGCAGAGAGAGGAGTCTGGACTGACTTCCTAGCCCTGGGAAACGAGAGCCGGAATCGTGGGGTAATCCAGGCTAATGATGAGACACCCTACCCTCATCATTATCTCGCTGCCCTGCTTAATATTCCTCTCGAGCTCCTTGACCATTGTATCTTGAAGTTTACCGAGCAGGACAGGATTGCTGAGAACTCCCATGGTATATTGATTACTAACTTCAGCTACTGGCAGGGGCTGGATACCCGCAGACGAGGTCGGCCGTCTAAGCAAAGCCGGGAGCGCCCTGAGCCTACTGAGGAGCAGAAGCTGACGACTGTGTACCAGAATAGGCTAGCTGTAGCTAAGATGGAGAAGAAACAAGAGTTGGGCCGACCCCTAACCGCCAAGGAATCGGTGGAGCTCAGGGAGAAAATTCGGGGGGAGATCTACGAGTGAAGGTAGCTATTATAAACTCGTCCTACCAAGGGATGAGGCCCGCTGATAGAATCTATAACCTGGGCGTGGATAAAATTGCCCAGTATCACCGGTTGCGTGGTGATGAGGTCTATGCCGGCCCTTGGGTGCCCATGATGCTCGGGCTAATGGACAAATTTTATTTCAGTGTGATCTTCACCTGGGACATTCCTGAAATGGTTCGCCAGGTCCGCATGGTAAGGGACTGGGGGAAAGAGGTAGAGATAGGTGGCCCGGCCGCCACCTTCATGCATACATACATACATACACGGACTGGGATAGAACCTCACTATGGGCTTGATGACCGCTTCGAGCATGTCCCAGGGGATTACTGCCTGACATTCACCAGTCGCGGTTGTCCGCATAAGTGCCCGTTCTGTGGCGTTAATAAGGTGGAGCCAGCAGCCCTCGAGTATGACGACTTTTCCTTAGCTAATATGATAGGAGATAATAATATACTAGCTACGTCATGGGCTCACCAGGAGCTCGTTGTCAACAAATTGGTCAACTTTGGCGGGGAAATTGACATCAATTCGGGATTCGATGTGAGGTTCTTTCAGGAGGATCACCGGAGGCTCTACTCCAAGTTGAAGCTCCAGTGCTGGCGCTTTGCCTTTGACTCAATGGAGGTAGAGGAAGACGTGCTCCGGGTGGCTGCCATGATGCGGGCTAACGGACTAGACCGACACCATGTAACCTTCTACTGCCTCATCGGTTTCCCGGGTCAGACCCCGGAAGAGTGTCACTACCGCATGCAGACCATTATCCGGCTCGGGATGAACCCCTACCCAATGAGATTCTGGCCATTGAACTCCCTCAACCGTAAGTACGTTGCCCCAGGCTGGACTGAGGGGCTGCTCTATAACATGAATATGTATTATCAGACACCCTACATTTGGATGTCGGACAGTTGGGAGAACTTTAAGCCCGGCAAGAAAATACGCGCGGTACCCCGCGAACAGGCTATACTGAAGGAGGAAAGCTAGAAATGGAGCCGTCATTTATCAAAACAAGTAAAACAGTCAGCCAGACCCTTGCTGACCTGCGCCAGCTATTTTCCAAATGGGCGATAGAGGACTGGGAACCAATACCAGTGGAGAAGGGGGCTGGCTATACGGTGCGCTATTTTAGGAGCAGGAGCTGGACTGAAATCGGCTCTTATTACCAACCAAACAAGGCGATGAATCTAAGAGTTTGTTATCAGGTCATTGACAATATGTTTCGCTGGGAAGCAAGGGGGGTTACCGGCTTAGTGAAGGGGACGGCATTTATGGGTGGTGACTTGGTTACTACCGAGGGAAGTAAGACGGAATCTTTCGATGAAGCCTGTGCCATCCTCGGTGTTGACCCTGAAGCCTCCTGGGAGGAGATTGATAGGCTATATAAAATTAAGGTGCAATATGCTCATCCTGATAAATTTAAGCCCGACGAGAAAAAGGTGGCTGAGGGTAGATTCAAGAGGATTCAGAAAGCCTATGACTTAGTAAAGAAGGTTAAGGAGGCCACATAGATGGAAGAGCTCGATTTTCAGGGGTTACTCGATAAGTTCGGTCAGGACGGCTTTCAGAAGGGGGAGCAGGTCATCTTGGGCAACTTCGGCACTAACCAGACGTTGTTATCCTTAATATTCCAGAAGCCGGTCAACGTCAAGAATATTAAGGTCGAGGAGGTCCACGGTGTCATCATCCGAGGTGTGGACCTGGTTACCGATGAGCAGGTGGTCGGACACGCCATAACACGCGTGCCCGGGAACCGAAATAGTACAAAGGTCTGGGACGCAGTCCTGGACAGGCAGCTCGGTCTGGGGCAAATCATAGTCACCTATAACCTACCCACCAAGCGTATACTGGGGGATGTTGGCCACGATGATCACGCTTTCTGGCGTACCTACACCATCGAGGGGGAAGACGTCTTTTTCGAGATTTCCGAGACTTATCCCAGGAAGCCGTTTGAAGAAATCGGCTGGATTCATAAGGAGGAAGGCAATGGAGAGTAGCATATGGGCCAAGGTAATTGAAACAGAGGTCGCTCACCAGCAAATGCAGGCCGAATACTTCGCTAAGCGTGAGAAGGTCGGTGAGATAGTCCATCCTCAGGTGTATCAGCCGAAGAGAGAGCCTGAGGCGGGTAACCTGGTGGCCATCTTTGTAGAACCCGGGGTAGCTCACTTGGTCTTCAGAGACGAAATCGCCCCCATTGAGGAGCTGGACAGGAAGTACCGGGAAATTAGATTGCAGGTCTTCGGCCGGACTCATGACGTGGAGAGCGTTGAGTTCATTGACGGCGGGGTTAAGTTCGTCAACAACGCTGCCTTCCTGAACATCTACGAGTCAAACCTGCACTGGACCTCCCTGGAGCCCTACAAAAGAGCCGTCTTCACGGAGACCTGGAATCATATGCTCTCCGCCGGCGGTAAGTGGATTAACATTATCCGTGGTGGTTACCGAATGGTGGAAGCTCCGATACTCGATGGTGACCGGGACGCAGCGGAAAAGTGGACCGAGAAGGGGCGATGAGATGGCGAAAGTAGCTTGGTATGACGTAGGACAGGGTTGGTTGAGGGATCTGGTTATTTTACTCCATATCCCGTACACGATTTGGCATTTAAGCTATATCCCCATCGGTGCTAGCCTGGCGCTGGTGATGAACTGGGCGACGCTGGGTTGGACCCTGCTGGCCTTTTTCCTCGGTATGGGTATCGGTGCCCACTGTGCGGATGAACTAAGAGGCCGTCCGCTGCGAACCAAGATACCCGGGTGGATTCTGGCCCTGCTCTGTGGTCTGTCCCTGGGTGGCGCCGTCTACATAGGGGTGGCGATCGGCCTGAAGGAGACAATGTGGCTACTTCCCCTCATTATATTCGGTGTGTTTATTGTATTTGCCTACAACCTTGAGCTATTCCGGGGATTCTTCCACACTAACTTCTGGTTTGGTTTTGCCTGGGGAGCTTTGCCAGCACTCACCGCTTATATGGCTCAGACTCACACCATATCGCTCGAGATAGTTTTTGTAGCCGTTGCCTGCCTTCTCTACAGCATGGCCCAGCGTGTCCTGTCCTTTCATGCTCGCTTCTGGAGGCGTAGGGTTGTAATGCTCGATGGGCATTATTTCACGGAGGTTCCCACGTTGCCAAACACCCCCAGGTACTTAACTAAGCAGGATATTATCGGCCCGTCGGAAGTCGCGCTCAAATTCATGACGTGGACCGTGGTCATAGCGGCCATCGGCCTAGTAGTACATATTTAAGGAGGTTAATCATTGGCCAAGAAAGATGAAAAGCAGAAAGAGAACGAAGCCTACATGGAAAACTACAAGCATCAGGTACAGCGCCTTACTTTCCTGGCACGCTTTAACGTGAGGCAGTTCCTGGGCACACGACAGGAGGGAGATCCCCGGGTTGATTACCTGGCCGGGTTGGAGGGATTCCGGAACCTTGTTAATGCCCAGATCTCCGGTATCATCCGTCTCCAGACTATGATGCTTGGGGACAAGAGAAAAGAGTTCCTGGATATCATGGCCGAGGAGCTGGCCAACCAGCTCAAGTCTATGGAGGAAGAGCTAGGTGTGACGGGATGGACCGATGAGAATGAGCCCCAATTTGACCTGCAGGTACTGAAAGAGAAGACTGCAGGGTGGCCAACGTGAGAAAGGAGAAAGAAACAAATGAACAATAGAGAAATTATCCTCAACAGCATGCACGTAAATCAGGATTACATGAGGTTGCCGGTGGGTAAGGTAGCTGGGCTCGAGGCCATGATCGACTTATACCGGCGGATAGCGTCCCAGAGTCTCGATTGCGCCAGGGACTGGATGCAGGACCTGCCTTGTCCTTACCATGAGCCCGCTACAGATGCATTCATTTGGGGAATAGTAGCGTGGGCTGACGCCTTTGGACTCTCTATGGGGGTTGACATGGCAGAGTGGAGCCGGCTATTCGTGTATCCGCATGACCAGTTTGCCAATTACCTGAGACCAGGCAACCCGACCTTTTCACCCATGGAGCCGGTGAACGGGTCTCCGGCCAATGTTATCCTCACCCTTGATGCTGCCTGGACTGAGCTGGTGATTAAGCTCACCGCCCAGTGGGGCCTCTTGCATCACTTCAAGGATACAGGTGCTATGATAGAGGCTCAGAGGCTTCAGGGTGAGTTACATAACCTCGATAGCCCGACCTCCAAAGCTTTCCTGAAGTCCGACCTGACCTTTTTCCGTCATCTATTCAAATCTTTCCCATTCAGCGAGAAGACGCAGAAGTACATCAATGCCTGGCTGAAGAGGGCAGAGGAGGGATTGTAATGACTGAAGAACATCAAGATCGTCCCGAACGTAGAAGACAGGAGAAAGAAGCTGCCAAGCAGGGGGAGCAGGAAGATTACGGGCCGGCAGCTCCCAGGGTATTTACTAAGTGCCCGGTCTGTGGCTGTCCCGCCCGCTTCACCGTGGAGGCCATGAAGGGTGATCTTCATATAGAGGACATACTGGGGAAAGAGCCGGCCCTCTTTTCCTTTGAATATCTCTACGAGACCCCAACCCACAAGATAAAGCTGGTTGCAGTTGGGGATAGCTGTCAGCGCTGCGGTGCCTTCTATACCTTAGCTAGAGACAAGCTAAAGGGTAGCTCTCTTGTGGTACCCAAGAAGCCAGGAAAAGATGGTGGCGGGCAAGATCTAATTCTACCGGGACATGGAGGATGAAGTGATGGGATGTGTCAGATGCGGGAGCGACTATAAGCTGGAGACAGACCGCATTATACCGGGGATTGAAGGTGGCACATATGACGGTGAGAATACCAGGGAGTTATGTCAGGGATGCCATAAATATCGCCATATTAGAGACTCTATCAGCGCTGGATTAGAATGGGAAACTCAGTCAGATAGAGTCGTCGTTTTGAAGGAGAGGCTGCGTATTTTGGATGAGCAGAATGAGCCTGAGAAGGTGAAGCAGAGGGGTTATTACCCCTACTGGAATGATTACCAGGTCTTTATCCCGCGAAAGCAGACAGTCATCTACCCTCCGAAAGAGCAGATGGCCTTTGACAAATATGGTGCGTATAAGCTATGTTATACGCAAATGAATGAACTCGGAGCGTAAGGATGCCAACTGTAACTTTAAGACCAAATGGCATTGGGGACAAGACAGAGCTCAGTAATGACGGCTGCCCTAATAACTGGCAGTGCGTAGATGAAGAGGTAGCCGATGATGATACTTCTTTTAATAAAAATACCTTTAATGCCACCCTGGAGGATGTATACACCCTGGACGACCTGCCTGGTGGCGTAGCGACAATAACCAACGTTCAAGTATATATCCGTGCAAGGAAAACAGCATCTGCCACTTGTGGAGCAGCGCCCTATATAAGAACAGGGGGGGTTGAATATAGCGGCGGAATTTATTACTTTCCCAATACAAGTTGGTTTAACCGTGGTGCATCCTGGGCTCTTCATCCTGGGACAGGGGTGGCTTGGACTCCAGCTCAGGTAGATGCCCTTCAAGCGGGCGTTCTGATTAGCAATAGTAACTTCTTAGGTAATCAGGGCAGGTGTACTCATGTCTATGTTTTTGTTACTTACACCACGGGAATAGCCCCTCAAGGAACAACTGACCCCGCCACATCGGTTGTAGCAGATTCCGCAACCCTTAACGGCACCTTATCTGCTGATGGAGGTGAAGCCTGTGACTGCGGCTTCGAGTGGGGAGAGACGGATGCCTACGGCAATACGACTCCTACAGAGAGTAAGACAACAAGTCAAACCTTCTCCCAGGCAATAAGTGGGCTGGACCCGGGTACCCTTTATCATTTCAGGGCCATCATGACTAATTCCCTAGGGACGACCTATGGGGCTGATCAGACTTTTACGACAATCGAGCTATCTACCGTAACTACTGACCCTGCCACGTTCGTAACAGGAATAGCCGGAATTCTTAACGCCACGCTCGATGATGACGGGGGGGAAGCCTGTGACGTGGTTTTTGAGTGGGGGTTAACGACAGCCTACGGCAATACGACTGCCACACAGAGCAAGGTAACAGGCGAAGCCTTTGCCCAGGTAATAAGCGGGCTGTCCGGGTTGACCACCTATCACTTCAGGGCTGTTTCCACTAATGTGGCAGGAACAACCAATGGCGCTGATCAGACTTTTACGACGGAGGTTGCCATGTCCATTGTAACCACCGACCCGGCTACTGGGGTAGGAATGGCAGTAGCCACTCTTCCTGGCACATTAGATGATGACGGAGGAGAATCCAACGATTGTAGTTTTCAGTGGGGGTTGACTACCGCATATGGTAATAACACTCCCGCGGAGAGCAAGGTGACCGGGGAAACCTTCTCCCAGGCTCTAGCTGGGCTAAACCCGGGTACTCTCTATCACTACAGGGCCTCCGCCTACAATTCAACAGGGACAAGCTATGGCGCCGATAGAACCTTTACTACTACGTCTATCGCTGCTCAAATAGGTAGAAGCTTCGCCTTAGGCCGGGAAGAGTTATAGCCTTGACATTTCGGTGGCGTATAATTACTATTACACGCAGAGCAGGGTGCTTTATGATGGTGTTCCGCACCCTGCTCGAAGGATTTGTAAGATGACAAAATGGGAATATGAAGCCACCAGTTACGAAGACTTTATCCGGGAGCTCGGAAGGATGGCCAAATTTTGGGCTGACCAGGCTGCCAAAATGCCGGCGGCTCAGGCTCCAATAAGAGATATCCCGAATAAGATACTCGGTGACATTGGGTATATACATACGTTCATGGAAGAGACCTATATTAAGAATAGGATTGAGCTGAGTGAAGCGGCCGAAAAGCTGGATGACGCAGAGAAGTTCCTGAGGCAACAAATAGACCGGGACGTTAGCCGAGTAAGGGTTTTTATCGACGCGATCTTACCAAGGGAGGAAGATGACTGAGCAGAAGGTTTGGAAGCAAGAAAGGCCTCCCTGGTGCTCGAATTCAACCTGCCTCTTCAAGCGTCGGGTTATGGATAGCCTCTGTGGTGGAGAGATGCCCGAGCCGGTACCGCATGCCGGCGACTACAATACCTTTCGGATATGTTTCAACGATGACGAGACACCGGTTTGCCCGGTGCTTCCCATCATGTTTAATAGGACGGACCTGAACTGGCTCCGGTGGATATTCGATGCCCTTGATGGCCGGCAGACCAGCTTTGTTGGAACCAGAAAGGTAGAGGAAGGCTAGCTATGGTAAGTCCGGACTCGACGCTTTTCCCTTTTAGCTTTATCGTCGAGAGCAGGAGCAAGTGGCCACAGGAGAAGATAGACCAGCTGCGTATAGTGGTCAAACAGGATAATAAGCAAATCGTCAGAGCCACGTCCAAGAGTAAGGGCAGGTTGGAGCAAGTACTTAGTCAAGGTCGTTTGTTCTAGCGATTTTCTACGGGAGGATATTTATGCCAGCTAAAGACCCGCTAGATGCTATTAAACAGGATATGCAACGGACTCTTGATGCCTTTTCCCACCTCAATACTACTCTTCAGACCGTCGCCGGGAAAGGCCGGAGCTTTTACCCACCGCTTCTATCGGCAGATGAACCTCTGAGACAATTGGCTCAGCAGATGGAGACGATGGTCTTAAAAGCGGAGACAGAATTAAATGAGGCTGCCCTGCGATTCGTTCGGTTTGACCTCAGTCTCTTCTTTAAGTCCGGTTGAGAGAACCGCTTGACAAATCGTTAGCGTATAACCATAATT
>SDBV01003581.1_pt1 | contig 22808 bp, 18 predicted proteins | sample 2277081 | NCBI WGS metagenome assembly SDBV01 (sample SAMN10402039, study PRJNA504765) | marine sediment metagenome | isolation source: marine sediment core GS10_PC15, 223 cmbsf | place: Arctic Ocean: Southern Knipovich Ridge | collected 2010 | reverse complement strand
GGTATCGCAAAGAACGCAGAACTCTTTTGTTGCTTTGCGTGTTATATCTTAGCGTTCTCTGCGTGAAACAGCTTTTATTTTCTTTTTTAATAAACTTCCAGTTGTTCAAATCTTGTGCTATCAGCTTATTTTGCTGGTATTTTACCAAACTGTCGTACACCCGTTAGTTCATCCCTGGAATTGAAAGCAAGTAGCATAGCTTCGTATCTGGTTTTTGTGTTTTGACGATACCCTAGTCCAAGATCGAATCGGTGGGCGGCAGCGGATGTGAAGCGGATATCATCACCAAAAGAATAGCTTAAAAACTCATATGCAATCAATCCATATAGTGTTTTGTCTTTAAGAGCGGAGTGGTTTATGGGTATATTTGAGCTTATTTTGTATCTGACCCTAAAATTATTTTCCCAATCATTAGCCACCAGGGTATGCTCAAACTTTTGTTCAAACCTGAGGTACTGAGAGAAATTAAATCTCCAGAAATAAGGCCATCGCAATTTTGCGCCCAGCCAGGGCCGGATTTCTATTGCATTATCATCAACTTCATACATTTTAAGAATAAGGTTCAAGCCTCCATGAAGACTGAACATGCCTGTGATCTGACGGTTTATTTGAGCTCTCGTCAGGATTCTTGTGAAGGTTGGCGACTCAAGGGAATGTTGATATGCAATATCCTGATTGAACACCCATTTTTCATTAAGCCGCCAATTAAAAAATCCCATTATCCATGACTGTTTCTCATAGTCAGTATCAACTTGTGAATAGGCATTAATAACAGTTACAGAAAACGTAATAAAAAGAAATAGAAGAGTTTTTAAACTAAAAATTTTCAATACAGGCTCGGCTCTATAATTAAAACGACAAAGATAAAATAAGACAATAATATAATTATGTATCTATAAGAACAATTTACATAAAGCTTGAATATTTTTTTATCCATAAAAAAGCCACATTATATAAAGAAGAATAATATATTTAATATTTCGATTTCAAAGATCAAATCAGTTTGGTACTATCCAAGTGTTATTGAAAAGCGCGTACATACTGTTCTTTTGCATCTCTATCTCTATACAAGGCATAGTAGTAGGGCAATCGATCAATGCGAAAATCGTTGATTCTGTTACAAAACGGGGAATCCCATTCGTATGTTTAAAAAATAGTCAATCACTTACTGTAAATGTGACTGATCAAAAAGGATATTTTATTGTTGAGTTACATGAGCAAATTGAATTAAGCCATCCTTTATATGAAACTATATCATCGACTATTGATCATAATGATTCGATTTTCACAATCGAGTTGACAACAAAAAATGATATTGAAGCCACTCAACATCAGTTGGATCAGGGCAAAAGTATCCTTGAAAATTACCATAAAAACCTTCCTCAAACCAGCACAACTCAACTACCGGAATTTGAATTTTTGAGCCACACCAAATTTGAGGTTTTTCAACAAGCCAAGGAAAATCGTGAAACATGGACACTTTTAAGTTCATTGGAATCCATTGAAAAAAACAAATTCAAATTTCCGGATAAAAAATATGCGCGAGTAGTAAGGGCTCGCTATGATGACGGGGACAGTAGCAATGTTGGATTTGTTCCCATTAATCCCTATTCTATATCTGAAAACAATGAATACCTGAACGTATTACATCTCAAGTTTTATAATCCCTTATATAAAGGTGCAGATAAACGATATGATTATGCTCTATTGGATTCTATACCACTGGAAGAGGGCGCTATTCAGGTTATTTATTTTAGGCCAAAACCAAGCCGCCATTTTATAGGACTAGCAGGAGTATTATATTTTACTGATGATCGAAGTGAAAATTGGGGAGGTTATTGGCTCCCCTTCAAAAAAAATATGGAGGATTTTACCATTACCTATTATCAGGCACTTACAAGCGAAAGCACTCGGTTTATGAAAGATTTACATGTTGAATTTCGCTTAAAAGACATTCCGAAATTCAAGATGAATTCACAAGTGATATTCTCATCGAAGAATACACTACCAAATTTCAATATTAATAATACCTCTAGCAGCAAATGGGTGGATATGGCCTTGTTTGACAACGAAAAGGACACAACCAAGGATGATACATGGATGATGACCCAGGTAGTTGATAGAGATAAACTTGAGTACATTAAAAAGGACACCTTAGACAAAAAATTCGTTCTTTCCAATACGCTAAGGCAGATGTACAATATCTATGAAGGGAAAATCGGATATAGAGTTCGTTTTTTTGATGTGAATAATGTTTTTGCAATCAACAAGTTCGAATCAGTGCGGATAGGAATCGGCCTACAATCCCATGAAAATTTATCTGACGTGTTCACATTCGGGGGGTATGTAGGGTATGGTTTTAAAGACGGAAATTTTAAATACAGTGGTAATGTAGGACTTTATTTTGGCCCCAAAAGAAATCATTTGTTTTCCATAAAATATACTAAAGATTTGCTTGAGCCAGGCCTGGTATATTATATGGATAAAAAACAAGATCTGGTAAAGAACTTTTTCTCAAGTAGAATGGATGATTATCAATCGGTTCAGATATCACTCCGAACTCAGATTAATGCGTTTTTCACTTCTTCACTTGTATTTAATAATTATTATTTGAAACCACTCTATGAGTACATATACAATCCTTATGAGCAGGAATTGACCGATGCGCAAGAATTCAATTTCACTGAAACAACCTTCCTGTTTAATGTTGGCACACCCTTTTCCGATAACCCTAATTTGAGAAATTTACTGTTTCGGAAAAAACGTTTTAAGGGCAATCTTTTCCTGAATTTTACAAAAGGTTATGACACAGACGCAGGCGGCAATTTTGACTATTGGAAATTAAATACGCGATTAAGTTCTAACATAAGGATTAATAAGCAGGACCAGTTGGATGTAGTTTTGGAAAGCGGGGTTATGACTGAGGACCAACCCTATCCGGTTATGTATGGAGGTCCGGGAACGGAATTTAAACTCACTGGTATTATTATTCATAATGCCTTCCAAACCATGAAGCTATACGGATTTTTCACCGACCGTTATGCACACTCTTTCATTAACTACAACTTTGGGAATGTGATATTCAGGAAATCCAAATTCAAGCCAGAACTTGCCCTGTCACTGAACCTGGGATGGGGGAAAATACAAGGACGTAAGGAAATCCATGAGCTTATCGAAGTAAGGGATTATCCGGAAGGATATTTCGAAACAGGAATAGTGCTCAATAATCTATTGCGCTTAAAAATTTATAAATACTTCTATGGAGGATTAGGGGTCGGAACATTTGTCGGTTATGGCCCCGGCGCTGAAAAAGGGGCCTTTGCCATCCGTATTTCCTATGAGATTGGGACTTTATAGTATGAAACGATCGGTGTAAAAATTAGCATATCCTGGGCAATTGCTCTCCGATTAACATGGATACGACCCTCCGCCCTCCAATTCCTGATTTTATAATCACTTTCTTCGGATAGTTGGAAGTTACTTTTCCAATAAATGATGCATCGGAACATTTCGGATTTTTCTTCATAATATTTAATACTTCATCAGAAATTTCAGGTGAAACTACCGTAATAAAAACACCTTCATTTGCCACATAAACAGGATCAAGTCCCAATAGCTCACAGGCGCTTTTTGCTTCCGGTAATACGGGAATTAATCCCTCTTCCAATTCAATTGATAATCCTAATTTTGAAGTTATTTCATTAAGTACGGTCGCCAAACCTCCCCTGGTCGGATCGCGCAAAAACCGAACCTTATCACCAAAAGCGTCAATCAGATTGCTCGTCACGTCTCCGATATACTGTGTGTCACTTTCCAGGCTCGTTTCAAATTCCAATCCTTCCCGAACCGACATAATGGCCATTCCATGCGAGGCAATATTCCCGCTGACCAACACATGATCGCCTTCCTGAATGTATTCCATTCCTATTTTGGCTTGCGATTTAACCTCGCCAATTCCCGAAGTATTTATAAATATTTTATCTCCTTTTCCGCGCTCCACCACTTTTGTATCGCCAGTGACCACCTTTACATTATAAGCATCAGATATAATTTTGATGGATTCAAGAAACCTCCACAATTCTTCAACTTTCAGGCCTTCTTCGATGATCAATCCAAGCGAGATGAATTTTGGAACAGCCCCGCACATGGCAATGTCATTCATGGTGCCGTTCATAGCCAGATCACCAATATTGCCACCGGGGAAAAAAATTGGTGAGACTACAAAACTATCTGTAGAAAAAGCAATTTTTCCATTCAATTGAAAAATTGCGCCATCGTGTTGCTGATCTAAATATTCATTTGAAAGGAGGCTGAACACTCCCTGCTCCAGCAATTTGTTGGTTAATAGCCCTCCGCTTCCATGACCAAGGGTAATGGTGTCAAAATCAAATTCAGGCATAGGGCATGAAAATCCGAGGCTGTTGTCTTTCATATTTATATTTCATAGTAAATAGGATTCTGGTACGAATTTAACGCAAATAACAAATCTTAAAAAAGTATTTTATTCCATTCCTCTATACAGGGTGCAAAATTAGGATAAGGTGAATTGGTATCAATTAAAAAACGATGTGAAATAAGTAAAAAATTCTCCAATTAGGTGGCGCTTTATTATTTCAGCCGATCTATTTGATTATTGATTAATCTCAATCCCCTGGGCTTTTATCATACTCACCAAAGGCGATGAATCATCATCTTGAAATTTTTTTAATCCAATTAAGAATGGTTCTATCCTAGTGTTCACTTTTCGTGTCAATTTCCAGGTTTTGCCAATGGCGACATCATCGGTTTCGTCATACTTATCTGATACAATCATGATATCAATATCACTAGAGTCAGTGGCAGTATTATTGGAATAACTTCCGAATAAAAATGCTTTATTCACTGAAATCCCTTCGGCATTTAATAAAGTAATATACTTTTTCAATAATTTTATAACTTCTCTTTTAGCCATATCAATAGTTTTTAGGTTTTGACTAAGTAGTGTCTCTAAGAAAACACCTCATAATTATCCCGAACGCTTTCGGGACTTATTGCAATCTTTTCATTTTTTTCTAATCGCTTGATACTTTAGCATCAACTCATAGAAACAAAATGAAAATCTCATCAATAATAATCCATTTTATAAAAAAAGACTTGTTTTCTTAGTGACACTAAGTAATTGATTGCCTTGGATTTTTCTGGAATGATTGGATTGTAATCCGGATATCTGCCTTGTAGCTGATACTTCATTAATATACCAAGGAAAATTTCATTATCGTCAGAAAATTCCAAATTGGCTTTTTCTGATAAATATATCAGGTTGTGAGATCGAGGAGCAATTTCATTTATCTTTTTTACAACATGAGCTTTTATTGCTTTTTCAATCACTAGATGGCAAAAGAACAATCCATGCAATAAACGGTTTTATCAATCAATATCTTCGCAGATTCCAAATCATCAATTGCACTTGTTTTCCAATATTCTATTTGTTTCTTGATATCTATCATCCAGAGCAAAGATAGTGATTTTATGTCATCCTGTTTGTATCAACGCCTCCCAAGTTAATAAACTCAGTCATACTCTTTTTTTTTGTTTGGCGCTAACTCGAATAGTTGAAATAAGCGGCACAAGCGCCTTCCGATGACACCATCGGCGCTCCCAAAGGATTTTCTGGCGTGCAGGATAAGCCGAATTCAGGGCATTGAATGGGTTTTTTCAATCCCTTTAGAATCTCCCCGGCAATGCATGCATTTTGAGTGGTGGATTTACTTTTATCAAGTTCAAATTTCAGCGTTGCATCAAATTGTTGAAACTCAATGTTCAATCCCAAACCACTATTTGGCAACAGACCAATCCCTCTCCATGCACGATCAGTGACTTTAAATATTTTATTGATGAGCTGTTTGGCATGTCGATTCCCATCTTCTGATACCACTCTGGAGTATTGGTTTTCAAGTTTCGCTTCTCCTTTTTCTAGCTGTACAATACAGTTCCATAAACCCTGAATGAGATCTACAGGTTCAAATCCGGTAACTACGATGGGAATACGATAGGTCTCTACGATCGGAAGATATTCATTCGTACCCATAACGGCACACACATGTCCTGCTGCCAAAAAACCGTCAATATTGGTTTCGTCATCCTGTAGCAAGGCTTTCATGGCCGGCGGCACCAATACATGCGACGTTAGTAAAAAATAATTATTCATCCCCAGATTTTTAGCCTGCAATACGGACAGGGCATTTGCCGGGGCAGTTGTTTCAAAGCCTACTGCGAAAAAGATTATGTTTTTATCCTTTTCTTTTTTAGCGATGTTCACCGCATCCATCGGCGAATATACAATCCGAACATCAGCGCCTTCCGCCTTTGCTTTCAGTAAACTAAGCTTTGTGCCCGGCACTCTCAGCATATCACCAAAAGAACAAAGGACACAGTCCGGTATTAGGGCTATTTGTATGGCCTGATCAATTAATTCCACCGGAGTTATACAAACGGGACATCCGGGGCCATGAATCATTGTGATTTTTTCCGGCAATAAATCAAGAATTCCGTTTCGCACTAAGCTGTGTGTCTGCCCACCGCAAATCTCCATAATCGACCATGGCGTCGTTACCACCTGATGTATTTTGTCCAGATATTTTTTTACGAGATCAGCATCTCTATATTCATCCAAATATTTCATGGCTCAATCGGGATCAGAAAGTGAATTATTGTCTATCTCATTATTGAGTTCATCGATTTCTTTAAAATATTCCAATGTTTTCAACGCTTCTTTTTCATCAATCACGCTTAGCGCCATCCCAACATGCACCAACACATATTCACCAACTTTTGCTTCGGGAACTGCAGCAAAATTTATATCCCTGAGTACTCCATCAAATGAAACTTTTCCGCTTTTAAACAAGGGATCTTCAGTATCCCGGATTGAAACGATTTTTCCTGGTATTGCTAAACACATGGTTATATAATATTTTTAGATTTAACTAATTCCTTGCTCTTTTTGATTTTTTTTGATTGGTAATATCCCACCAATTGACCATAACTTATGCATTCATCATTTGGGGACAGATCCTGATGAAAATACAGATTAAATTTTTCATCAAGATGCTCTACAATCATTTCCACCAATAAGCCATTCTGAAAAACACCTCCACTGAATGCAATGGAACGAGTTCCTGATTTACTTGCAATATCCTCAATGATAAGCGCTATCGTACTATGGAATTTCGCTGCAATTTTTCCTGTTTCCATACCAGAAGCAATGTCTTGTAGTATTGCCCTTAAAATTTCTCCCAGATCAATTGATTCTTCAGATGAAAGCAAATTAGTATAAGCTTCAGGATATCCCCCATTCTGCTCGCAATATTTTTGAGCGAGACATTCCAGGTACATTGCAGCTTCCCCTTCATATGTATTTTTTTGACCTAAGCCAAGTATGCTGGAAACGGCGTCAAAAATCCGGCCCATACTTGAGGTCTGAAGGGTGGATTTGTCAAGCGCTTTAACATAAAATTCGAGCTCTTCGGCTGAAAACACATCTTTTAAAATAGTAGTATTATATCCTGATGCGTGCAGCAATGAAAGTGCGGAAAACCTTGGCTCCCTGGCCATTTTATCGCCAAGTATATGCGGGAAGTATTTTAAATGATTGGTTCGTGACAATTCGCCAAATTCGAAACTGAAAAACTCACCTCCCCACACCGCTCCGTCATTTCCCATTCCTGTTCCGTCAAACACAACCCCGAGTATTTTTTCTCCTGATTTTAGCAGGTCATTCTCACCCAGGACTGCCCAGAGATGCGCCTCGTGATGTTGAATTTCAACAATGGAAGAGTTGTGGGAGCTTGCTAATTCTTTTCCCAATTGTGTTGAAAAATATGCAGGATGCTTGTCAACTAAAGTGACCTCTGGTTTGAACTGCAGGAGCTGTTGAAAATGATTTAATGTACGCTCGTAGCTTATTTGCGCATCAAATTCTGCGGTATCGCCCAGGAATTGGGAAACATGGCATCGCTCATTGCTCCAAATACAAAACGTACTTTTAAGCAAAGCGCCCGTTGCCAGTACATCTTCCTTCAATGCGGAATCCACTGCATTTTGCAAAAATCCCGGAGCGTAACCTCTTGACCTGCGAATCACGATTTTTCTTTGAGTTGCAGGTGAAAATTTAACCACAGAATCATCCTGAGGAATTTGAATGTCCCGGTTATTAAGTAAAAAATAATCAGCAAACTTGCCTAAAGATTTTACCGCTTCTTCATTTTTATAGATGATTGGCGATCCTTTTTGATTGCCACTGGTGGCAAGTAATGGTTTGTCTAGTTTTTCGGCGATTAATACCAGCAATGGGGCATAGGGAAGCATGACGCCCAGACGATCCAGGCCAGGGGCGATATGTGGCATGAGGGAGCCGGATCCCTCTTTTTGTTTTAGCAGAATGATCGGAGAAGCTGAGCTACTTAGTTCATTTAACTCTTCTTTAGAAATATGAAAATTATCCCTCACATGATCCACATCAGGATACATTAGGGCAAATGGTTTTTTGGGGCGATGTTTTTTTATCCTAAGCTCTTGGACTTTTTGCTCATTTTCAGCATCGCAGATCAGCAGGAAACCCCCGATTCCTTTCACAACTACGATAGCGCCTTCCTGGATTTTAGCGCTGATAAAATCAACTATTTCTCGCTCTTTTAAGGCTACCTTATGCCCCTTTCTATCCACCACCCATTGGCTGATTCTGCAAGTAGGGCAGGAATTTGTTTGAGAATAAAATCGATCATTTTGAGGGCTGAAAAATTCTTTTTCGCATTCCTGACACATTTCAAAAGATTCCATACTGGTTCGGTCACGGTCGTAAGGAAGGCCTTTTTCGATCGAAAATCGTGGCCCACATGCTGTGCAGGTAATGTATGGATAATGGTGCCTTCTGTTTTTCGGGTCTTTTAATTCAGCCTTACAACGCTCACAAATGGCAAAATCAGGAGTGATCAGGAGATTTGGCCTTCCTTCCAAATCGCTATCGACAATTGAAAAATCGCTATACGATCTATAAGGGATTTCTTCATAATTTATCGATGTAATCAGGGATTGTTCAGGGGTATTGTTCTTGATTTGTTTTATGAATTTATCTAATAATGAAGTTTCACCATTTATATAAATATGAACGCCGTTCAGGGTATTAGACACGGATCCATGGAGCCCATTTTCTATTGCCAACTTATAGATGAATGGTCGAAATCCAATTCCCTGCACTCTTCCTTTGATATGAATATGGAAGCTAAGCAACATCAATTTATTTCAATCAATTTGTGATTTCAACCAATCCAACCATGCGTCCATTCCTTCGCCTGTCGTCGCAGAAAGTTCGAAAAACTTCAAGTGATGATTGATCCTAAGGGCATATTCCTTTACTTTTTCAACACTAAAATTCACATATGGCAGCAGGTCAATTTTATTGATGATGCATATATCTGATGAGTCGAACATGTATGGATATTTCAATGGTTTGTCTTCTCCTTCAGTCACACTTATGATTACCACACGCTTATTTTCGCCCAAATCAAACATTGCAGGGCAAACAAGATTGCCGACATTTTCTATGAAGAGGATGGAATTTTCCTTTATTTCCAATTTTTTTATCGCGTGCAGCACCATATGGGCATCCAGGTGACACCCTTTTCCGGTATTCACCTGAACTACAGGCGCCCCCGTAGCGGCAATTCGGTTTGCATCATTCATACTCTGCTGATCGCCTTCTATAATCGAAAGCTCCATTTCAGACTTCAACAACTTAATCGATTCTTCCAGTATGGTGGTTTTTCCTGATCCTGGAGAACTCACCATATTGATCGCAAAGGTATTTTTTGCTTCAAGAAAGCCTCTGTTTCTTTCAGCCAGGAGATCGTTTTCATGAAGGATATTCTTTTCAAGTTCTATTTGAGAAGAAGCGGAATGACCGGTATGCGCATCGTGATCGTGTTCGTGATGATGATGGCCGTGATGTCCCTTGCCATTTTCCGAAGCTGTTTTTTCCTCACCCGGCCTCTGTATTTTTACCTCATCTTCAGGATGACCGCATCCGCATGTTGTGCACATAGTATTGATATTTAATATTGTAGTCTAGTTGATAACAACTGTAAAGTAAAAAAAAGTCCTCAATTGTTTAATTTGGGTGTAAATTAGTTGGATATTCGCTTTTGTAATATGACAAATATCATGTTCAAGACATTGATCTTTTAATTTTTTCAGCGATCACCTTAATCCCGGAAATGGACAGAAAAAAGCACCTTGACTATCTTGAGTCTTATTTGACAACCCGAAGGAAATTTTTATTTGATAAAATATCTGCAGACCGAACCAGGCATTTCACCATAGTAGCGGAAGACACCTATCAGGATCACAATGCAAGTGCGCTCATTCGGAATTGTGATTGTTTCGGGATTCAGGACTTACACATCATCGAGGAAATTAATAGATATCGACTTGCGGTAGGCATGACCCAGGGATCAGAAAAATGGATTGATCTTCACTATTACAGCAAAAATGAAGATAACACGCAAACATGTATTGATACGCTTAAAGGACAGGGGTATGCCATCATTGCAACTACCCCTCATGAAAATGATTGTTTTGTGGATGATTTTGATGTCAGCAGAAAATCAGCCTTCTTTTTTGGTAAGGAAAATACAGGGCTATCCAAACAGATATTGGATCAGGCAGACGGATTTGTGAAAATACCCATGTTTGGATTTTCCGAAAGTTATAATATTTCCGTGTCCGTTGCATTGTTGCTGCAATCCCTGATGAGGAAATTACACAACGATGACACCATTGATTGGCGACTCACAGAAAAAGAAATCATTGATTTGAAAATAGATTGGAGCATCAAAACGATTCAAAATGGGGATCGGATCTCAGCGAAATATCTTACTGAGCTGGATTGATTAGTTCAATGGTTTTTTTCTTGTACTTCTAATAGTAATTAGCTGAAGTTGATGTTTTTTTTCATCTACCCGATAAGTAAGCATTGTGAGTTTGTTGATTGGCCCTTTTCTGATACCCGCTTTTTCTGATTTCTTTAACATTTAAGGGCGCTTACTCAGATTTTTGAAAAACCTTTTTATCTCCTGCTCAAAGTTCTCAACTTCTTTTCAGACCAATGTTTATCTAAATACGATAAGATATTTGAGTATCCAGCTGCAGCTCTTTTTGACCAAATGATTTCTAATTCCATTTCCTGGGATTCTCCATTACGTCTTTATGAGCTATAACATTGCCGTCTTCTATTTGTCGAATCCCTTCGTTGATCTCATCTCGTTCTTCTTCACTTATTTCGTCCCACCAATCTTTCTTCATTTGTTTCTCCCTATATTTTAATAGGCTTTTAAACGCCGAGACCAATTCAGGATCTTTTACATTTGATAATTCAGAAATAATCCACTTAATGTCTGTTTGTAAATCCATATGTAACATTCTTGATGCAAACAAATTTAATGTTTTTTTTATCTATTTATTGCTATCGCTGCAAAAGATAATGACCTTTGAAGCACGGTAAAGGAAATCAAATCATCATCTTTATTTCCGGTGTTCGATCCGGATTGTCCTTCATTGATCCCATACCTTGCAGCTTTAGGTAAACTTTTGGCACATAAGCATATTCTTTATAATGGCGTTCGCCTACAGGCAGCACCACCTCTCTGGTGTTGTTATGGAAATCATTAACTTGTTTTGAAACCGGATATAGGTTCATGGAATCTGACTCTAAAGGGCGAAGCATTCTCATGACTTCATTCAGATGAATGGAAGACCTCAGAAATTTTCTTCTGCGCCCCGGAGGCACGATCACCGGCATTTGCCTGGTGAACTTTTGCAAACGCTTGTTTGCATGGGTCGTGACTATGGCAAACGACTCAATGCTTTTGCTTTGATCCTCATTGATCCATGAATCCCATATTCCGGCAAAGGACATAATCCTTTGTTTGGCATCGTACACAACATAAGGAGTTTTATGCTTTGCATTGAGGTACGTCCAGATAAAAAAACAATTGGCGAGCACCAGGCACCTTCTGCGCCTTATCGGAACCCGATAAACCGGATTTTTTACAATATTTCTGGCAGGAGAGTTTATATTGTGAAATTTGAGATTTGGCTCTTTTGCCCAAAAGGGAATCAAACCCCAGCGCATAGCAACTATTTTGTCTTCTTCTCCGGCGCAAATGACAGGCAACTCCATCCCGAAATGAGCATTATACACTTTCTGAAAAGCAAATTGAAACTCTGCCTGAAGTTCAATTTCCAAAGCAGATACATTTGACGCTATGGTAAACCTGGTACACATCCTCCCTATTGATTATGGAGGTAAAGATAGTGAGTATTACTAAATATATTAGATAATAATACTAAAATAATTAGTAAATGGTGATTTTGTTAATCATTGGCTCCGATCAAATAAAAGGATAAACATTTCCTTTTTTATACTTACTTTTATTTTCTGAAATTATGAATAAACACCCTGGCATGAAAAATCAATTGCTTCTTTTTCTGACTCTTATTTTATGTACACATCTTCCCGTACAATCGCAGGATGATGTCAATCTATTTGATTATTGGAAGTATTATTCCGATGCTGAAAATTCCATGTATAAAACTTCTAGCGCTTTGGCGCTGGAACAATTGAAAGAAAGAAAGGAAGTTGTTTCGCAATTAGATCTTAAAAGCGATTTTTTGGATAGGCAGGAGATCGTCAAGGAAAAGCTGTTGCGAATTATCGGCCCTTTTCCGGAGAAAACACCATTGAATGCTCAGGTAACAGGAGTGATCAAGAAAAAGGATTACCGGGTCGAAAAAGTTATTTATGAATCAATTCCCGGGTATTATGTGACTGCAGCATTGTTTGTGCCCAACAAAATAAAAGGAAAAGCACCTGCTGTTATTTATGCAAGCGGGCATACGGAAAATGGTTTTCGTAGCGAGACCTATCAGCATGTCATCATTAATCTTGTGAAAAAGGGTTTTGTGGTATTGGCCTTCGATCCTGTTGGTCAGGGGGAACGTTTGCAGTATTATAATGAAAAAGAAGGAAAATCCCGTTTTGGATCAACAAAGGAACATTCTTATCCGGGGGCGCAATGTTACCTTTCAGGATATTCGCCAACAAAATATTTTATCTGGGATGGCATAAGAAGTGTTGATTATTTGCTTTCCCGAAAGGAAGTTGATCCTGCGCGGATTGGCATGACAGGAAGATCAGGTGGAGGAACGCAAACTGCTTACACTGCAGCTATCGATGACAGGATACTGGCAGCAGCTCCGGAATGCTTCATCACAAGCATGGAGTATGTGCTAAAAACCATTGGCCCTCAGGATGCCGAGCAAAACTTATTTCATATGATTAGTGAAGGGCTTGATCATGCAGATTTATTGGAAGTCCGTGCTCCCAAACCCGGCTTAATGATTACAACTACCCGTGATTTTTTCAGTATTCAGGGAGCCAGGGAAACGTATACAGAAGTCAAACAATATTATGAAGCATTGGGAGAAGGATCGCAAATGAATATGGTAGAAGATGATGATGGCCATGCATCAACGAAAAAGAATCGTGAAGCCATGTATGCTTTTTTTCAAAAATATCTGGATAATCCGGGTAGCTCGAATGATCTGGATGTGGAGATTTTTACAGAGCAGGAATTGTGGGCAACTGAGACCGGTCAACTTGCCACATCGCTCAAAGGAGAAACACTATATTCTTTAAACAAAAGGGTGGTGGAAAGTCAGGTGGAAATGCTGGAGTCTGCCAGATTGGATTCCGAGGAGCATATTAATAATGTGAAAGCTTCAGCAAAAAAGCTGTCCGGATTTGAATATCCTGAGCGTTTTGGGGAAGCCATATTTTCAGGGCGTTATGTAGAAGAAGAATATGTGCTGGAGAAATACCTGATCCCCGGAAGTGGAGATTATATGCTTCCTGCCGCATTGTTAATGCCAAATAACAACCGTAAAAATGAAGTGGTACTTATCCTCGATGAGCAGGGAATGGAACATGCCGCAAACAAGGAAGGTGTAGGACACGCTATGCTCCAAAAGGGATATTCCGTGTTGCTTTTTGATGTTCCCGGCATTGGCAGTTTGGGTCCGGGCTATCTGAAAGGAGATGCTTATTTCGACAAAATATCTTTCAATCAATGGTTTGCAGGAATATTAACGAATAAGTCACTTGTTGGTATGCGGGCTGAAGATATCGTCAGGATAACACATTTTATTAATATCGATATTGGTGGATTCGAGACTGTTTCAGCGCTTGCTTCCGGGGCAACAGGCAGCGAACTGTTGCATGCGGCGGTATTTGATGAATCTATCCAAAAGGTATGCCTGGTAAAACCTTTTTTAAGTTTTGCAGATATTGCCTTATCCCATGAGTATGTACCATCTTTTATTCCTTCAACGGTTGCAGGAGCCATTGATAAATATGATCTAGCCGACCTGATGGCTTCACTTTGTCCTCGGAAACTTATGGTCATTAATCCCCTCACAAGTAATGGGAAACCTATGGCAACGGGCGATTTGGTACAAACTCTGGCCTATCCCACAGAGGTATTTGCTCGGCAAGGTGTTGAGGAGTATATTCAGTTTTATAAAGAAAAAGAAAATAAATTGGTTTATGACCAGATTATTAATTGGTTAGAATAATTATTGATTCAATTTAAAAAGAGAAAAATGAAAAATTATTTTTTGCTATTTAGTGTATTGTTGGTCGGGTGTTCACCTTCACCCGACTTTAAAACTTTTCCAAAGATTGATACGCATGTTCATCTCGAAACATCAGACGATTCATTTGTTCAGGTGCTTAATGACAATAGTATTAAATTGTTGACCTTGGTGACCCGCTCTGAAAGCCAGGAAGTAATCAGGAAGGAATTTGATTTTGCCAGGAACCTCTATGAGGGCCACCCAAAAACTATTGGCTTTGCAACAACAATTAGTATGGATGGGTTTGGTGAACCGGATTGGCAGGAAAATACCCTGGCCTGGCTTCAGGAAAGTTTTGATGCCGGAGCCATTGCCGTTAAAATATGGAAAGACGTGGGAATGACTTTTCGGAATGCGGACAGCACATTTATTCTGATTGATGATCCCAGGTTTGACCCAATTTTTGATTTCATTGAATCACAAAATAAAACACTTGTCAATCATAATGCAGAACCCAAAAATTGTTGGCTGCCATTAGATGAAATGACGGTCAGAGGTGATAGTAGTTATTTCGCAAGGAACACTGAGTATCATATGTTCCTTCATCCGGATTATCCTTCGTATGAGGAATTGCTTGCTGCCCGGGATCGGATGCTACAAAAACATCCAAATTTACGCTATGTCGGATGCCATTTGGGAAGCATGGAATGGGATGTGGATGAACAGGCAAAATGGCTAGACAAATTTCCAAATTATGGATTGGATATGGCTGCCCGAATCGTACATTTTAAAGTTCAGGACAGGGAAAAAGTACGTGACTTTATCATTAAATATCAGGATCAGTTGCTTTACGGAACAGATATCGCGGTTAAGCACAACGATAACAGCAAAAAAACTTCAGAATCCATTCAGCGCATTGTAAATGATGTCTGGCTTAAAGACTGGGAGTATTTTACCACCGATCATATGCTGACACAGAACGATAAGGTGAAAGAATATCAGGGTCTGAAACTGCCGGTTTCCGTATTGAAAAAAATTTATTACGACAATGCGATGACCATGTATCCTGGTTTGGGAGAATAATCAGCTGATTGATCACGTGGGATAATTTTTTTTAATTTTGGCATATATAACACCTGGCTCCGTCATTTTTTGATGGAGTAAGGAATGTTGACTAGGATTAATACTCGAATTAGCCGTCTCCAAACTTGGGATAGATTGCTAGTTTTCAAAGTAAAAATATCTAAATTACCCTATAAGAATGATTAATATCTATTTGAAGACATTTAATTCATATAATTTTCCAACCTGAAATCGTCATGAGTACATTTAAGAGAAGAGATTTTATTAAAAACACAGTACTGGCTGGTGTAGGCACTTCTGTGCTGAATATTGATCCGTTGATGGCCAAGGAACACAAGACGGCTGAACACTATTCAGCCAAAACATCAGGGAAGGTTAAAAAAGTCATTGTAGGCGGTGCAGGTATCGGAGGCTTGTGTTGCGCCTATGAACTCATGAAAAAGGGTCATGATGTGCTTGTTCTTGAAGCGTCCGGGCGTCATGGCGGCCATGTTTATACAGCTCATGACGAACTTTCTGATGGCCTTTATGGAGACTACGGGCAGGAACATATTACTAAACCCGGGTATGATATATATTGGAATTACATTAAAGAATTTAATCTTACGGCATTGCCTTACCCCAGGAGAAAAAATGTTGTAAGGAGGATCAATGAAAAATTCTATACAGAAGAAATGCTTAAAGATCCTGTAGTTTTAAAGAAATTTGGATTTAATAATAAAGAAATACACTATCTATCTTCCAACCCCTGGTGGGATTTAAAATCGCTCTATCTGGGTCCATATCTGGATAAATTTACGGATGAGTATCAACCGTTCGGTGTCGGATACGATAAGATGGACAACATTCCGGTGTCTGATATATATAAGAAAGATGGAGCTTCAGAGGCAGCCCTAGATTATTTGGGGGGGAATAACTCGTCCGCATTATTTGAATTTTGGCATACTGCCATACTTAATCTTCGCGGCGTACCAACAGCTCCACCAGAAGTTTTCCGTCTAAAGGGTGGTAACCAAATGCTACCGAACGCATTTGCCAAAAGTCTTGGCTCCAGAGTATGGTTAAATTGTCCTATCGTATCCATAAAGAACGGTGAAGCCGGTATAACAATAAGCTACAGGCAACAAAAGGAAGAGAAGGAAATGTCGGCCGATTACTTTGTAAATTGTATTCCACTTCCTGCATTTAAGAACATTCCGGTAGAGCCCGCTTTAACACCTGAGCGGCAATACATTAATAGTAACATAACTTATGACTCTTATCAGCGATTTGTTTTTCAGGCGAGCTCAAAATTTTGGGAAGACGACGGCCTAAGCATCAACATGGACTTGGATCATCCCGATTTGTGGAGTGTATGGCATTCCGCTGAAGAGGTTGATACCCACAGGGTGATTGTATTGGGAACCGGCCCTGGAGGTGTTTCACCTAAGCGTGCTTTGGCAGCATTTCGAGAGGTATACCCTGGAAAGAAGGATACTATTGAACAGGCAATTAGCAAAGACTGGACTAAACAAAAATATTCAGCAAACTGCGAGCGGCTCCCTTTCCCTATTGGCGAGCTTCATAAATTCTGGCCACACTTGATGAAACCTATAGGACGGATTCATTTCGCAGGTGCTTATGCTGATAATCTTAATTGGGGTACTGAGGCTGCTACCCGTTCTGCCAATCGGGTTGCCAATAAAATAGATGAAGCTTAATTTTGTTGATTAAGGAAGCCCATGATGCTACTAAGAATTTTTACATATGCGGCTTTTGCCAATCTGATAGTATATAGTTTTCAGGGAGTATTTTTGCAGCAGCGTAATGTTGAAAATAAGCTACCAAAAGTGGTGATTACAAAACCTGTAGAAAGTGCCAGGCTACCCTGGAATTCATTAGTGCCGTATTCGATTCATGTCAATGATCCGGAAGATGGCAACTCGGAATACGAAGAAATCACAAGCCGTGAAGTACTCCTTATGGTCAACTACTTCCCAAAATCCTCTGATGCTAAAAAATATTTAAGTCAAGGCATTGATAAAATGCCAGACCCATTGATACAGATGAGTAAGTCCACCTGCCTCATTTGCCATGCCTCGAAAGCTAAATTGATCGGGCCTTCATTTGAACTTATAGCGAATCGATACAATGAAGATCCAAAAATAGCAGAAACCTTGACGAAAAAAGTAATTTCCGGTTCCGGATCAACAGGCATTTGGGGGGAGATGAAAATGCCTTCTCATCCTGATCTGGAAATCGAGCAATTGAGAAAGATGATCAGTTGGATTCTTAAGAATGGTGCGAATCCTAATCAAACTTTTTATATAGGAACTGAAGGAGCTTTTCGAACGAAAAAAAAGCTGATTGGTGAAGCTGGCGTCTACGTGTTGACAGCAAGCTATACAGACCACGGAATGACTGATTTGCCAAAAAGTAATCGGCAGGGGAAACATACTATGGTGTTTGTGCCTGATTGATCACACTTAAGATTGGTAAGGAGAAAGGGAATTAATAACGTAGTTCAGGCCTTACAAATCTTTACATAAAAAGTATGATACTGAAAAATAAAAGGCTGATTCCAGGATTATTTTCATTGATTACTTTTTGTATTTTAGGTTTAAAAGTAAAGAGATAGACCGCCAAAAAGCTCTTCCACTTCTGGCAAATTTATCGGAGGGCACCTTTTATCTTACTAAACCAGATTTGTCGGCCTTATCAAGTCACAACAATCTGATCAGACCCGAAAAAATTATTAACAACAGTATTGAACACCTTCATAGACCGAAGTATATCGGTTTGTCTATTGGCTTGGATTGAAGTACAACGTCCGCCTATCCAATAACGACCTGAGCTTTTATCTATGATCTGGATGCTTACAGTTCCTGACCGGTTACGTTTCTTGCGTACAAACAAAGACCAATTATTTTGGGACACCCAAAATTAGCATGAAATATGCTCTCTAATACTTCAAACAAAGATTTTGCGAAATTTTCAATGATTTTTGCACAAAACAGGAGCGCACTGTAAATAATGTTTGGCTTAAAGACTGGGAATATTTTACTACCGATCATATCCTGACACAGAAAAATAAAGTGAAAGAATATCAGGGATTGAAATTGCCTGTTTCCGTGTTGAAAAAAATATATCACGACAATGCGGTGACCATGTACCCGGGATTAGGGGAAAGTCAATAGAGCGATGATTTGGAGATTTTATTAATTAGAGTCTGTCTATAATATCAGGTTAAAATTGAAAAAAGTAAATATGTTTTTTAATACCCACCCTCGCCTTCGCGAAGCCGCTATGGCTACCCCTCCAAGGCGCCTATGCTAAAGCTTCAGCGACAGCGTGGAGGGGATTTATGGAATTTAATTTTTCAATTTTGCACAAAGTCCGACTTTATGGACAGACACTAATTATTCAGACTTAGGTGGAATTTATATTGTTCTAAGAAAACCCCTTACAAATCTTAATTTTATAAGGGGTTTTCTTTTTCCTATATAGTTCATGAATTTTTCTGACTCATTATAATTTGTAATAATTACTTCCTGCATTATGTGGTCTTAAAGTGGAGCAGAACTTTTTAGCTTGCTGTATTAATAAGGTCTATGATGATTCAATTTTATCACCAAACTTGTCGTTCATTTTTTTGTTTTCTAAACGCTCAGCTTGTAATGAATAATTTAGGGTAATATTTTATCCTTTTTGTTTTGACGAATTTGTGTAAAATAATACCTGCTTGCCTTTTTGCTGAATTCTAGTGAAGTTCATCATATGATATAGTATTATTAAATTTAATTTTGTTTACTATCTATAGAAGGTAGATTTGTATACGCCAAAAAAGAACAGTTGAGTTGTAGGACTCCGATAGATATTTGACTCGCAAGTTTTAAAATCACTAAAAGAAAGAGCGAAAATGGACATGGTAAATCATATTGATATCACCTATACTCATAGCTTGGTTATTGCCGCATTGCAGTAATGGCATCATTAAACTCTAAAAAGGAAATTTTGAGAAAGATAATAGCAATATTGATGATTGGCTTATTTGGGCAACAATGCTTTGCCCAGATGTCAATGATTAACTCGGATCAGCCGAGAGGAATTTACTCAATAAAAGGCGATTATTTTTTTGATCATCAAAACTTAGTCAAAGCGATTGAATACTATAGTAAATCCGTAAAGGAAAAGCCGAAAGATGTTCGTTCTATGTTGCGAATGGCTGAAGCTTTTAATCGAACAGGAGATATTGAATCGGCTGTTTCCTGGTATCAAAAGAGTCTTACGCTAAACACGGAAATTGATGCAGGGTATATTTTGAAGTACGTTTATTTGCTTCTGGATCAGAAAAAGTATGAGGAGGCGCTAGAATGGTCGAATATATATCATGACAAGTTAAGTTCCAAAAAGCCTCTGAATGCTGAAAACAACATGGACGATGTGTTCAAGGATACAACGATATATATTATTAAAAATCTGGATGACATTAACTCCGCTGATGCTGATTTAGATCCGGTGCCCCATCATGACCGATTGTTTTTTGCCTCTGACCGATTTTCCTCAGATGAGCTTACTGTTGGCGCCTATAATTTGTATAATTCCGCATCGCTGCCTAATGGTGCCTTTGGAGATATCAAAGCTCTTAATAAAAAGATTAGTTCAGAATTAAACGAAGGACCATTTGCCATAGCAAAAAACACAAATACGCTGTACTTTACGAGAAATGATGTATTAAAAGGGGCTGCAGAAGAAAGCATGTCTATTTTTTACACCGATATCCCAGCTACCTCCAATGACAAGCTTAAAATAAAGCAACTGAGTTTTAAAGATTTTGAACACAACATTGGCCATCCTACATTCAATACGACTGGCGCTATCATGTATTTTATTGCAGACACCAAAGAAAATGGACGTGGACTTGACCTGTATAGAAGTGAATTGCAAGGGAAAAACTGGTCAACACCTCAGGTCTTAGGGCCATCCATTAATACAAATGGGAATGAAGCATACCCTTTTTTGCATAATGATTCAATTTTATATTTTGCTTCAAACGGACATGGCGGCTTAGGTGGCTTTGATATGTACAAAGTGAATTTATTAGACAAGCAGGCTCAGGTTGAAAACCTGGGGGTTTCAGTCAACACATCTTCAGACGAACTCGGATTGATTATTAAAGAGAACACAAACCAGGGTTATCTGTCATCCGACAGGCCTGGTGGATTGGGCGGTTTTGATTTATACGGAGTACAATTGATGAACCTAAAGGTTGCTAAAGAAGAGAAAACAGATATTAAGGAACCGGTGAGTATTTCCATTTTCACTTCTAATGGCAAAGAAATAACACTTATCGGAGATTCTAAAGGAAATTTTTCCTTTAGAATTGAAACGGGCCTGAACTATGGTCTGGTCATCGATAAAGTAAATTATCAAGGTGGGGCCGATACAAGTGGGAGCGAACAAACCATATCGACACTGGAATTAACAAAGGGCGAAACCTACAATTTTTTCATTCAAAAATTTGTTGACGATGAAGGGCTTGCTAATGGAAGAGATAAAAAAATACAAGATTTACTCGGCTACCCAGGCGATTTGATCACCTTCCAGTTTACACCAATTTTCTCCACGTCAGCCGGGCAGAATACAGATAAAAATAAAACCAGACTGCTTTACAAAAGAGATGAGGTCAAGATAAGCAGCGGCGATACCATTGTATTTGGATATCAGGTTGAAGAAATGCCCAAAGCTCCCGGACCAAGCGAAAAATTGACCCCTGAAAAAGAGGAAGTGAGTTTACCTCTTGCTGAATCGACAACAGATTCTACATCGTTGACCGATGAGGCACTTTCAAGGCACACAGAGGAAGATCAGGAGGTGAAAACTGACGATAAGATTCTTCAGGAAGAAACTCCGGATCAAACAAATCAAGCCGTCCTTTTACTTCCGGCTGTCAAAGTGAAGGATTCAACGAATATAATGTCTGCAGAAGATGCGGTAGCCAACAGACCGGAAAACGAGCTCGATCAGCAGCAAGTCAGTGCAGTTGACTCTACTAAATACTTGGCTGAACAGGCTGATTCGGTGGCGACCATGAAAGAGTCGGAGGTAGAAGTGCCGGAAGAAGTCATGCTCGTTGCGGATCAACAACTTACAAGCGATTCCGCAGCCCAGGCTCCAGCGCATGATCCCCCGGTTGAGGAAATGGAAATGGCAAAATTATCACCGGAACCCCCAGCAACGAAAAAAGCCATTAGTGGCGAAGAGGAAGAAGAATTCCTTGAAACCGTCCTTCAATACCGTGTGCAGATAGCAGCCTCGAAAGTCAAACTGGATGAGGCAACACTGAAAAATATATATTCTGGTGACCGAAAACTAAACTATTTTGAAGAAGAGGGTTATTACAAGTACTACATTGGCGAGGAATCAAACTTCTTTGCTGCCAGGCAAATTCTAGTTGAAAGTAGTGTCGAGAAAGTTTTTATCGCAGCCTATATGGGTGATGTTAAATATGTGCTAAAGGACGCTATAGCCGCTCAATATCGGGAACAAATGACACATGAACCTTATGATGTGCAAGACACCATTCTTTTGGTGGAAGTAGTGAATTTCAAATCAGATGAATTTGCCTTAGCCCCTAACGAAAAGTTGAGCCTGCTTAAATTCACTGATGACCAGCTCAAAGATAAGCCAGAGCATTATGTAATTGTGAATGGCCACACGGATACCCAGGGCAGCGATGCCTACAATTATGGATTGTCAGTAGAAAGGGCCTTATTCGTGAGGAAACTGATCATTGATGAAGGGATTAGTACTGATCGTGTGAAAACACATTCTTTTGGAGAATCTCAATTGGCCAAATATTGCAATGAACATGGGAATTGCGAAGAGTCTGTCCATAAGGCCAATAGAAGGGTGGAGGTCATTTTGTTAACAACTAAAGTCAATTAGTTTCCTGCTCAAAAATCGGCTAAATCTCATTTTGAGGTGTTGGAAAAATAGTTTAGCTTCATAGTCATGAAAACCTACGAGTTACAGAGCCTACATGGGTTGTTATTCCCTGAGCCAATATCAAGTCATTTTGA
>SDBV01003580.1_pt1 | contig 22820 bp, 21 predicted proteins | sample 2277081 | NCBI WGS metagenome assembly SDBV01 (sample SAMN10402039, study PRJNA504765) | marine sediment metagenome | isolation source: marine sediment core GS10_PC15, 223 cmbsf | place: Arctic Ocean: Southern Knipovich Ridge | collected 2010 | reverse complement strand
CAATAATAGCTGGGGACGCTCAATTGATCCTACAACAAACTTATTTACAACCGAAAGATTTGAGACGGCTGGTATAACAGGATCTTCTTCGTGGCTGTTGTTTCAAACTAGCCGATTAAGAAACACCTATAAACAAGCAATCGTTGACCTTGAACTTAGCAAAGCAGACCATGAAACTTCAAAAAATAGTGTGATTCTTGGTGTAATAACCTTTTATACAAATGCTGTTTTTAACAGGGAGCTGTTAAACAATGCGGTCTCACAACTGAATTCTACCGATCAATTGGTCATCCGGACACAGAAACAAGTAGATGCCGGTGCTGCACCTCAAACCCAGCTATTTGATATACTTGCTCAAAAAGCCACAAATGAAGTAAGCGTAATCAATGCGGAAAATAACTTTAATTTATCTGTTCTCCAGTTAAAGCAAGCACTACAAATCCCGGCCCCCGAACAATTTGATATTGAGATCCCTACCATAGAATTGGACCAGTTTCAATTAGATGGATCATCCGTAAGTGATATTTACGAAATTGCTTTGGGGACTATGCCTGAAATCCAAAGTGCTAACCTGGGATTAGAAAGCGCTGATCTGGGTGTAAAAATTGCCAAAGCACAGTTTTATCCTTCTTTACGATTGAACGCATCCTTAAGCACCAATTATTCCTCTGTTCGGGATACTGAGCGGATAGTGCCCAACGGAACCATAGTTCCTGTAGCTCCGATACCAGTTGGAACAGTTAACCTGGATCCCACCCAGGTAGTTTGGACGTTCCCGACAACCAGACAAGGATTTGATTCTTTTGAATCTTATCCTTTCCTTGACCAATTTGGAGACAATTTCGGCAGGTTTGTTGGATTGAACTTAAGTATTCCTGTTTTTAATGGCTTTGCAGTTAGTTCAAATGTTCAGCGGGCAATCATCAGTAAAAGGCAAGCCGAAATTACGTACGAGGAACGGTCGAATACATTAAGACAAACCATCGAGAGGGCTTACAATGATGTACTTGCTTCACGGAAATCTTACGATGCTTCAATCAGACAGGTTGATGCACAGGAGGAATCTTTTCGGGTGACCCAGAGAAGTTATGAATTGGGAGCGATGAATTTTATTGACTTCCAGGTTTCTCAGAATAATTTGTTTCAGGCAAATACTAATTTATTAATATCTAAGTACGATTATATCTTCAAACTGGCGATCCTAAAATTTTACCAGGGAGAACTAAATTATTAAAATTAAAAAATGGCAAAAAGACGCAAAAAATCAAACAAAACACTTTATATCCTGTTGGGAGCCGTAGTAATTCTAATCGTGGTAGTAGTGGTAGGTAAATCAGCTGGATTTATCGGAAAGAAAAAGGAAATAGAAGTGTCTCTGGCAGAAGTGCAAAAAGAGACAATTGTTGAAAAAGTAAGTGCTTCAGGTACAATAAAACCTGTGTATGAAGTAAAGCTTAGCCCGGATGTTTCTGGTGAAATTATTCAATTGACAATAGAAGAAGGTGATTCAGTTACTGCTGGAGATCTGCTCGTAAAAATAAGGCCCGACAATTTTGTGAATGCACTTGAAAGGGCACTGGCAAATTACAATACCCAGCGGGCAAATCTGGCTTCATCCAAAGCTAGTTTAGCAAGATCTGAAGCCACCTATGCTCGTCTCACTGACGAATACAAACGCAGCAAGAAGTTACACGATGAAAAGGTAATATCGGATGCTGAATGGCAATTATCCGAGCAAAACTTTAAAATAGGTCAAAATGACCTTGAATCGGCACGTCAGAATGTAAAGGCTTCTGAATTTGTAGTGTTGAGCACAAAGGCAAGCGTTGATGACGCCGAAGAAAACTTGCGTTTGACGAATGTTTATGCCCCAACTACAGGAACGGTATCAAAACTATTGGTGGAGCAAGGTGAACGGGTTGTTGGAACACAGCAATTCTCTGGTACAGAAATGATCCGTATTGCAGATCTCAACAAAATGGAGGTCAGGGTGGATGTGAATGAAAATGACATTATAAGAATTTCAATTGGGGATACAGCGATCATTGAAGTAGATTCCTATAATTATCTGGAGAAAAAATTCAAGGGTGTTGTTACTCAAATTGCTAATACGGCCAATGAAAATATTTCAGCAGATGCTGTAACAGAATTTGAAGTTCGGGTCAGAATACTTAATAGTTCTTTCCAGGATTTGATCGATGAAGGCAGAAAGACCCCATTTCGGCCTGGGATGACTGCAAGTGTTGAGATCATTACCAATAGAAAAGAGGACATTATCGCTGTACCACTTGCGGCAGTTACTACAAGAAAACAAAGTGAAATAGATCAAGATTCTACCGCTACTGAAAAACCTGAACGGAAATCTTCGTCAGCATCCAAAGATGACGAAAAGAAAGAAATTGTTTTTGTATTTGAAGATGGGGTTGGAAAAATCCGGCTGGTAAAAACAGGAATTAGTGATTATGATAATATTGAAATCATTGAAGGTATCGAAGAGGGTGAAAAAGTAATCTCAGGTCCTTTCTTGGCTGTGAGCAGGCGTTTAAAAAATAATGATAACGTGGTTGATAGTGAAGCTGATAATTCGAAGAAAGATGATGAGACCGAAGAAGAATAGGTAACGGGCTTATTGAGTAAGATTCCGATATAGATTGAGAGTATTAAGAGCCATGTTTTCTTTTGAAAAATGTAGCAAGTGTTTTGCGGCATTTTTTATAATGGATTGTTTTTCATAAGGATTATTTAAAAGTGAAATAATACCATCAATCATTCCATCTATATCATTTACCTCATAAAGCAATCCTGTTTTTTCGTGGATTATCAGTTCTGGAATTCCTCCCGTGTTCGTTGATATAACTGGGATTTCAGCTAAAAAAGCATCCAATATTGCTGTGCCCAGCCCTTCCAACCTGGACGGCATAAATAAGATATCAAATCCTGGCAGGATATCCATAATGTTGTCCTGAAATCCAATAAGATGGATATGTTTTTGGAGAGATCTTCCAGTTATTCGTCCCCTTATTTCATTTTCTAAATCACCTTGCCCGCAAATAACAAATTGAATTTGCGGATGCATCATTATTAGTCTTTCAGCAACTGATAAAAAAGTATCATAACCTTTTTCAGGTGTCAATGCAGAAATATTCCCAACAATTTGTGCATTTGCTTCAACCCCAATCATCGTAAAAAGTTTTTTTTGAGCTTTGCTTCTATCCGTTATAAAACGGGTTACGTCAATTCCATCATGTATTGTGATTGTTTTATTTTCTTGCTGGAGTTGCTCATCCGTATACTTTTTAATTGCATTAGAAATACAAATAATATTTTTGATCCTGCTTGATAAATATTTCTTCCTGGTTAGCCAGTTTCGTTTAATCCGGAATATCGTTCTTCGGTGTAGAATTTGAGGAATCGAGGATGGTAAATTTGATAAATATGCAAGAGTATGGGCAGCGGGTGTGTGAATATGAAGGATTGGGTCTTGGATATTTTGGACAATCTTTTTTAATTTTTTCCAATAACGGGGATTATAAGGTCTGTTTGCATTAAGGTGAAAGATTTGAATTGAGTTTTTGAAGGATTTTTCCAGTCTTTTTTCGATTTGTGAATTATGAGGACAAATAAGCACATTATCAATGTGTGAGTTGAGTAAAATTTCAATCAGGTAGAATAATTGACGTTCACCACCTCTCCACCCCATTTCGGAGGTAATGTGAACAATTTTCATTTATTATCCCTATTTAATTGCCTCAATTTTACGTATTTAAGAAATTTGCCGAACGACGAAATAATGCAGATAACGATTCCATAGTACCCATCTAAAAAACCCAGGTGAATAAAATATTCATTGACAAAATGATAGGAGGGCTTAAGTATGATATGATAAATAAATGATACTTTTTTACCATCTTCAAAATCAGCTAGTGCGGCAATGGTTGAAAAATTATTGGTTTTTGCAATATGGTCACTAATAGAACTATAAGAATAGTGCAAAATGTTTTTTTTTACCCATTTGAAACGGTATCCATCCTTCAGTATTATCTGATCATGTGGATTTTTCCCACGAATGGTGATTTTGGAACGGTCAAATAATCGGGTTTTTTTATCAGGATACCATCCACAATGATAAATCCACTTTCCTTCATAATTTGTCAACCTGTTAAAAGCATAGGCATCAGAATTCCAGTTATTTTTTATTTTTATTACTTCTTTGGCTAAATCTTCGCTCAACTCCTCATCCGCATCTAAAACAAGTACAGAATCGTTTGATGCATGATTAACTGCAATTTTTCTTTGTTGGATATAACCGTCAAATCTGTTTTGAAAAAATACCACACCGTAATTCTCACAAATTTCCTGAGTTTTGTCTGATGAAAAGGAATCAACAACTATAATTTCATCAACAACATCAATGATTGACCGGATACAATTCCCAATACGTTTCTCTTCATTGAATGTCATTATGACTGCTGATATCTTTCTATTAGAGGAATTGTCCATTAATGTCAGCTTTCTAAATTTGAATATATTTAATTTGCATTGCGTATGTAAAACAAACAAATAATATCAATAAAATACTCATAATTCAGACGGCATTTATTGGGGATGTAATTCTCGCAACCGGGATTATTCAAAAACTAAAAAAGAATTTTCCCGGATCCCTTATTGATTTTCTTGTGAGAGAAGGAAATGAAGAATTGGTGAGACATGATCCGGGTATCCAAAGTGTGCTGATATGGAGGAAAAATTCCGCGAAGTATGTTTCATTAATGCAGGTTATCCGGATGGTAAGAAATGCCAGATATGATGCGGTTATAAATTTACAGAGGCATTTTTCAACGGGTTTGATAACAATACTGTCCGGAGCTAATGTAAGGATAGGGTTTAAACAAAATCCACTGAGTATATTTTTCACTAATTCTTTCCATCATGATTTCCCTTCTGTAAGTGGCATACATGAAATTGAGAGAAATCATAATTTGATAAATCATCTGACTGATGGGTTAGCAGAGAAGCCAAAATTATATTTCTCTGAAAGTACATTTAAGGCAATTGAAGACTATTTTAAAAAGATATATGTATGTATGGCACCAGCTTCGGTTTGGTTCACAAAGCAGTTTCCTGTCGAAAAATGGGTGGAATTGACAAACGCCATTCGTCCTGGAATAAAAATTTATCTTGTGGGAGGGCCTGATGATGTAAATGTTTGTAATCAAATAAAAATTGCATCAGGTCATCCCGATATAAAAGTATTGGCAGGAATACTAAAGCTGGATGAAAATGCCGCATTGATTTCTAAAGCAAAATTAATTTTCGCCAATGATTCAGCCCCTTTACATATGGGATCGGCAACCAATACACCCACTTGTGCAATATTTTGTTCGACGCTTCCATCCTTTGGATTTGGGCCATTATCAGATATTTCAATTACAATAGAAACTAAGGAAAATATCGCATGCCGTCCTTGTGGAAACCATGGGAAAAGTCATTGCCCCGAGGGGCATTTTAACTGCGCCTACAGTATTGATATTGAATCATTAAAAGAAGTTGTAGCTCGCAGTGTCCCGGAAATTATTAAATAAAAAAACGCCTGGTATAATTTCATGGGGAAGGTCAAAAATTTTCAGAATTATGTACTTTATGCTTAATAACAGACAGCATCGAATATATGCCATACTTACATCGCTTAATTTATAATTGACGAAAATGCTGATTTTCAGCATTTTGTCAGGGTTAACCCTGACATTTGAAAATAACCAAATTGATCATAGCATTTTTACATAACGTGTTGATTTTCAAATCGTCTAATTATGCAATAGCTTCTATTGCATAATTACTGTTAAATAGAGTGGAATGATGCAAATAATTCCATTAGCCAGGCTAATCCAATATGAATCAGAATACCTCCCCAAATACTCCTGCTGTAGTATGCGATAATACCCAATATATATCCACCAAAAACTGAGCTTATGCATTCTCCAATAGGTTTGCCAAAATGGATAAAACAATAGAGGACGACCATTGGGAGGATAACATGCCGTCCCATAATTTTTATCAATCCTACGACAAGAAATCCGCGAAACAGAAGCTCAACCGATACAAAACTCCAGCCATAAGACAGTTCATATCCTGCAATAACAGCAACTTCATTTATATTCAAATACTCGGCGGCTCCATTATTTTTATACATTGGATAATATGTATTAAAATTTTCGTGGAAGGATGCAATGGCAACAATAGGAATAATGATCAGGAACAATTGAAGGTAAGGTTTAAGATCAAATCCTTTGGCGGTCATACCGTAAAATGATTCGGAAGGAGAATCAATGAATTTATAATAAATCCACAATGGCAGAAGATACGTAATAAGGGTCAACAGATTGTTGAAAACTTTTGGAATATAGTATGATAGCTGCCTTGGTAAAAAATCAAAGTAAGGATAGGTGTGTAGTGCAGTGTCAAATGAAAGAACAGAAAAACCGAAAATTATTGCCATCCATAACCACCGATCGCGAAGAAATGAATTTTTTGGATAGAAAATTTGATTTAATAACAGGATGAAAGTATAAGCAGCAACGTATAATCCGGTAAAAGCCAAAAACCTCAGAAAGGTAGTTGGTAACTTATCCAGAATACCATCTTCCAGGTCAATAGAATAATTAATTGAAATTGCAACAACAATAAAAATTGCCGTAGCAGAATAATATCCAATATTAAAATCCTCTTTAAGAAAGTCTGTTATGTAGGTGTAGAATCGTTTCAAGTAAAAAAATCCTTAAGTGTTTGATAAACCATGCTTGAGGGTATTCCGACTACATTATTGTAATCACCAACAATAGATTTAATACCAACTGAACCAATCCATTCCTGAATTCCATATCCGCCAGCTTTATCAAAAGGCTTAAATTTATCGATATAGAATTTTATTTCTTCCTTGTCCAGTTTGAAAAAATTTACCTCTGTTTTGCAAAAAAAAGATTTTATTAGTTCTGGTGAAGTAATGCAAACTCCAGTTATTACCTGATGCTTTTTGCCACTTAAAGATATTAACATTTTCGAGGCTTCATAGGCATTTTTCGGCTTTCCAAGTACTTTATTCTCATGCACAACAATGGTATCGGCACACAGAACGGTATGGGAAAGAGTAAATTCTTTATACGATTTCAATTTATTTTGTGCAATCTCCAAAACCGCATGCTCCGGGGTTAAGTTTCGCTTGATTGATTCATCAACAGGTTTGACAACTGTATCAAATTCAAGGCCGGCATTTAGGAGAAGTTCTTTTCTTCTTGGGCTTGCGGATGCAAGGATCAGAGGATATTTTAATTTCATTTAACGAAATTAAAATTTGCTTCGGAGTCTCCACCTACTTAAACCATTTTGACCACTTTCAGTCATGTTTGCCTGTAAAGTCATGTTTGCCTGTAAATGTGACTCCAATAGTCCCGATGCTACCAGCGCAGCTATCATCATTTCTTCGCTATTCTCACTTTCACTTGTATTGAATTTTGCAGGATCAAAATATTTTTCCACAAATTTCGTTGTAAATGAACCGTCTTTGAAAACAGGATGATTGATAACGTACTTACAAAAATCAAGCGTTGTTTCCACTCCTACAATATCGTATTCCTCAATTGCCCGGGTCATCCTGATAATTGCCTCTTCCCGGTTGCTTCCGTGAGCTATGAGTTTTGATATCATTGGATCATAATATATCGGTATTTCCATACCTTCTGAAAATCCGTCATCTACACGTATTCCCGGACCCTGTGGAATTGAATATTTATTTAGTTTACCTATATCGGGAAGAAAATTTGAAGAGGGATCCTCTGCATACACCCTGACTTCTATGGCATGCCCGTTTATATTTAAATCATCCGTTGTGAAATCTAGTGTTTCACCCTCGGCAATTTTAATCTGTTCCTTTACAAGATCAACACCTGTGATTTCTTCAGTAACGGGGTGTTCCACCTGTAAACGTGTGTTCATTTCAAGAAAGTAGAAATTTTGGTCATCATCAAATATAAATTCTACAGTACCTGCGCCATAGTATCCGCATGCTTTCCCAACGGTTACTGCGGCTTCACCCATTTTTTTTCTTAATTCATTGGTAAGTGAGGGTGAAGGTGCCTCTTCAATTATTTTCTGATGTCGCCGTTGTATTGAACATTCACGGTCAAATAAATGGATTACATTTCCATGTTGATCTCCAAGTATTTGAAATTCAATATGTTTATTGGATGTGATGAATTTTTCAAGAAAAACAGATCCCTCTCCAAAAGCGGATGTAGCTTCACTGATTGCCCGTTCCATTTCCTCCTGAAATGATTCCTCATTTTCAACCACCCTCATACCTTTTCCTCCTCCACCTGCACTTGCTTTTATCAATACAGGATATCCAATTTTAATGGCGAAAGCTTTAGCTTTTGCAACATCGGTTATAGCTTCATCGGTGCCAGGAACCATGGGTATATCGAAAGATGCTACGGCTGCTTTTGCGGCTAGTTTGCTGCCCATAATATTGATGGCTTCGGGAGAAGGTCCGATAAATATAATTCCCGCGTCGGTAACTTGTTTGGCAAATTCTGCGTTTTCTGATAAAAATCCGTAACCGGGGTGAATGGCATCAACACCGAGTTCTAAACTGACTGAAATTATTTTGTTTCCATTTAAGTAGGATTCGGCTGAAGGAGCCCCACCTATGTAAACGGATTCATCTGCGTATTTTACGTGTGGAGCGTTTTTATCCGCCTCACTATAAACTGCAACGGTAGTAATTCCCATTTCTTTGGCCGACCGCATCACCCGCAAAGCTATCTCCCCACGGTTTGCTATCAGGATTTTTTGTATTTTACTCATTATTAATTTTCTTATTAGCAGAAACTAACTGTTATGGTTAATTATCTTCGAAATTAAATTAAATACGGATATTTGACAAGATCATTTATCCTCGTATTTTTGCGTGGATTTTAGAATTTTAGAGAACCAAATATTTCGGACCTGTGGATATTTTTGAAAAATTACTGTATGACAGAGGACCGCTTGGAAAACATGCGGATGTTGAAAAGGGATACTTTTTTTTCCCAAAATTGGAGGGAGAAATTGCACCCAGAATGACTTTTAGAGGTAAAGAGGTTTTAACGTGGAGTTTAAACAATTACCTGGGCCTGGCAAACGATCCTGAAGTGAGGGAAGTTGATGCACAGTCAGCAAAAGATTGGGGACTTGCCTATCCAATGGGCGCCAGAATGATGTCAGGGAATTCTGAATACCATGAACAATTTGAAAGTCAGCTGGCTGAATTTGTTGGCAAAGAGTCGGGAATGTTACTTAATTACGGGTATCAGGGAGTTGTAAGTATTATTGATGCAATCCTGGATAGAAAGGATGTGGTAGTATATGATGCAGAATCGCATGCGTGTATTGTTGATGGAGTAAGACTGCATATGGGAAAACGCTTCGTTTACCCTCATAACAACATTGAAAACCTGGAAAAACAGCTTCAAAGGGCACAAAAATTAATTGAAGGTACAGATGGGGGTATTTTGGTAATTACTGAAGGGGTATTCGGTATGAGCGGAAACCTGGGGAAACTCGATGAAATAGTCGCTCTTAAGGAACAGTATAAATTCAGATTGTTTGTTGACGACGCGCATGGTTTTGGTACCATGGGTGAAACAGGTGCTGGAGTTGGTGAACATTTTGGTGTTCAGGATAAAATTGATTTGTATTTTTCGACTTTTGCCAAATCGATGGCGTTGATCGGTGCCTTTGTAGCAGGTGAGCAGCAAGTAATTGATTATCTTCGATATAATGCACGATCCCAGATATTTGCGAAATCACTGCCAATGCCTATGGTATTTGGAGGGATGAAAAGGCTGGAATTACTTAAAACAAAGCCGGAATACAAGAATAACCTTTGGAAAATAGTTCATGCTATACAAAAAGGATTCCGGGAAAAAGGCTTTGATATCGGAACTACAGAATCACCGGTAACCCCCGTTTTCCTTAATGGTGAGCTTGTTGAGGCTGCAAACCTTATTGTTGATTTGCGGGAGAATCATAGTCTGTTTTGTTCGGTGGTAATCTACCCGGTTGTTCCAAAAGGAGTCATAATGTTGAGAATAATTCCAACAGCCTCACATACATTGGAACAAGTAGAAGAAACAATCAATGCATTTGAAGCAGTTCAGAAGAAATTGCATAGTGGCGAATATAATAACCATGAAACTTTAGAATTTGATACAATTTAATAGGAAAAAGTGCTTCAATTTGTGGTTTTTTGAGGAATTTAACTATATTGCCCTAAATTTTTTAATAATTATTACGTCAACCTTAACGATTTTACTATGAGCAAAAGATTTGATGAAGTTAGAGACAAAGTAATGGCTATGGAAGCAGATTTTGATAAGTTCTATGATAAGAACAATCAGGCAGCTGGTACCAGGGTAAGAAAAGCAATGCAGGATATGAAAAATCTTGCACAGGACATTAGGAAAGAAGTTCAGGAAATTAAAAACAAAGGTTAATTTCCATTACTATTACTTTAAAAGGCAGTTTTTTAAACTGCCTTTTTTTTATCCTGATGAGTTCAATATGCTTAATTTCAGGGTATTTAATTGATTGCTGAAAGGGCAGAGGCTATTTCATTTTTCAAGCTATTAGAGGCAGCAATAAGCGGACTTCGCACAACATTTTTACAAATACCAAGCTGCTGTAATACTTCTTTCACACCAACTGGATTAGCTTCTGAATACATCAATGGATTGATTCCCAGTAACTCGAATAAGCTGGATACTTCATTTTCATGAACAATTTTCTTAAAATGTTTAGGAAAAGCATTGGCCAGCACAGATATAACACCATTTGCACCAAAGGACATCATCGGTAACGTGAGCATGTCATCACCGGATATAAGTAAAAAATCATCATTTGTATTAGCTACAATTTGCATACATTGAAACAGGTCCCCCGAGGCTTCCTTTATTCCTGTTATGTTAGGGTGAGTTGAAAGTTCGACAGTTGTTTGCCATTCAAGGTTCGAAGATGTCCTTGTTGGAACGTTATATAGAATAACAGGCACTTTGCTACAATCTGCTATTTCTTGAAAATGATGTATAATCCCTTTTTGAGTAGGGCGGTTGTAGTAGGGGCTTACACTTAATATCGCATCTAAACTTGTATAGGAGAGGGTCTTTAGGGAGGAAATAATATCGGTAGTGTTATTTCCTCCCAGGCCATAAACAACAGGGAGGTTTCTTTCATTGTGTTCAATTACAAACTTAAGTACCTGTTTTTTTTCTGTTTCTGTGATTGTTGCGGATTCACCTGTAGTACCATTTACCACCAGGTAGTCCAGCCCACCATCTACAACATGATGAATTAGCCTTTCAAGTCCTGAAAAATCTATTGTATAATCCTCATTAAAAGGAGTAACCAACGCAACACCTGTTCCTGCCAGTTTACTTTTCATCACTTGTAATTTTTTGTGCGTAATAGTGCAATTCCCCAATCATTTTTTCCGGGCTACCGTTGTTTTTTTGATGAATCAGCAACTCATAGAAAGAAGTGTTATCGTTATTATGAATTCCAATCCTGCACTTTGCAATGCTCCTGGCCACAATATTTTCGATTATAGGATTTCTCTGGCTGTCAATATTAAACAAATAATCGAATTTAGTTTGGGTAAAATACAATGCTTTTTCGTTGGTAATTTTTCCCCAGAAATTCAGGTCATCAGAAGATATAAATTCAAACAAAAACTCGTGGTTTTGCTTTCCTTTTCCTATAAAAGTCAAAACATCTACATTTTTACCTGAATCTTCAAGTTCCTTTACAAAGGATTTTATCGCGTGGTGCTTGTCAATATTTTCGGTTGTGAAAATGATACCGATATTATTTGCTTTTTGAAAACCGACGGGGTTTCTTATTGTCTTATTGTTTTTAAGATGTTTTTTGGTATTTAGATCTAGAAATTTCTTAATAAACATAAACCAATCAAGCTAACATACTACGAAATTCTTCTTCTGTTATCATTTTTATTCCCAGGTTCTCAGCTTTTGTGATTTTTGAAGGTCCCGGACTTTCTCCTGTTAAAAGATAATCCAGCTTGCCTGAAACTGCACTCACAACTTTTCCCCCGTTGCGCTTAATTGTATCCTTCAGACTATCCCTGCTATAGTTTTCAAATACGCCCGAAACCACAAATGTAGTATTTGCAAGGATATCAGAATCTAAATCCGAATTATTTTTGTCAATTTTAAATTGCAACCCTGCATTTTTTAGATTTTCAACAATGGTTAAGCTTTCAGGGTCTACAAAATATTTAATTACACTTTGTGCAATTCGTTCACCTATGTCATTAGTTTCAAGAAGCTGGTCAAAGGTCGCATTTTGCAGGTTCCGGATATTCCCGAAGTGTTTCGCCAGTTTCTCTGCTACTGTGGCCCCGACATACCGGATTCCGAGAGCAAACAGAACCTGCTCAAAAGATTGGTTTTTCGATTTTTCGATGGCACTAATAATGTTTTTAGCAGATTTTTCCCTCAGACTTCTAATTTTTTCTGTTTCACCGGTACCTACTTTGAATTCGAGGCCATTGAGGTCACTAAAACTGAGTTGGTACAAATCAGACATGTTTTGAATTTTATTTACTTGTAAAAGACCTTTGATTGTTTCAGGTCCCAGGCTATCAATATTCATTGCCTTTCGTTGAATAAAATGTTCAATTCTTCCAAGAATTTGTGGTGAGCAGCCTTTTACATTAGGACAATAATGAACTGCTTCACCCTTTTTTCGAACCAGTTTAGTTCCACATTCCGGACAAGTAGAAATGAAGGAAACAGGGGAAGTTTCAGGAGGTCTCATTTCAGGAATGATGGAAATTACTTTCGGAATTATTTCACCTCCCTTTTCAATTTTTACAACGTCATTGATTCGCAGATCCAGCCGGGCTATTTCGTTGGAGTTATGCAATGATGCCCGTTTAACGGTAGTTCCTGCCAGAAGGACAGGTTTTAGTTCTGCTACAGGGGTTATGGCCCCCGTTCTTCCAACCTGGTAAGTAATATCCTGTAAGATCGTAGTAGCGCTTTCAGCTTTATATTTATAGGATATTGCCCACCGCGGACTTTTTGCTGTATAACCCAGTAATTCCTGTTGTTGAATATTATTTACTTTGATTACAATTCCATCGGTTTCTACCGGAAGTTCATGTCTTTTATTTTCCCACTCAGCGATATATGCAAGCACCTCCTGAATTGAAGAACATTTTTTGTAAGTCAGAGAAACATTGAACCCCATTTCAATATTCTTTTTAATAGCATCTTCATGTGATTCAAAATATCTTTCACTGCCAAGCAATGAATACAGATAGCAATCTAATTTCCTTGTTGCAACTTCTGACGAATCCTGCATTTTAAGCGTCCCGGAAGCGGTGTTTCTGGCATTAGCATATAATTCTTCACCGATATCTTCCCTCATTTCATTGAGTTTTCTGAAAGCACTTTTCGAAAGAAATACTTCCCCTCTAACTTCAAATGCGGGCGGGAAAGTACTTTTCCTGATTTTCAATGGCAGTGTACGGATTGTTTTTATATTGGCAGTTACATCATCCCCCCGTGTCCCATCGCCACGGGTAACGGCCCTGGAAAGTTGCCCGTTTTCATAACTAACACTTATTGCAACACCGTCAAATTTTAGTTCGCAGAAATATACATAAGGCTGGTTGTTCAATCCTTTTTGTACCCTCGCATCAAATTCAAGAAGTTCTTCTCTGGAGTATGTATTCCCCAGCGAAAGCATTGGATAAGCATGTTCAACTGTCTCAAAATTTTTTGTGATAGTTCCCCCCACTCGCTGGGTGGGGGAGTTTGGGTTTTTTAAATCAGGATATTCATTTTCTAATTTAATAAGTTCCTCCAGCAACTGATCGAAGTCAAAATCCGTGATTTCAGATTCGTTCTGCTGATAATAAAGTACACTGTGATAATCAATTGTTTCAGACAGCTTTTCAATCCTGGTTTTTGCTTCCTCCCTTGTCATTTCAGATGTCGCAACAGTTCTATTCAAATGTAGAATCTTTTTCTTCGATATCAATTACATTATTGGACCGGTCTATATCAGCCATTCTCATCGACGGATCAATTTCTATTTTTTTAATATTATCGGCTATCCCGGGAATTGCAAAAGTGTATGTAGGATATGTCCAGGGCCAATCTTCCAGCACTTTTCTTGGCATTTCAGCATCATCAGGTTTTATACCTCTCATAATTCGAAGGGGGATATAATATTTTTCTTTTGTATCGTCCATATACTCCACAACTACTTCTACCGGCATAGGCATTTTGCCAACTCGTTTCAAAGTAACCAGGGTATTATTTTCTTTGTTGAGGACACTTTGTATAGAATAGTCAATCGTACGTGTGGTTCCTACCCAATCAAGAAAATACCAATCCAGTTCTAAACCTGATTCTTTTTCCATAATCCGTTTGAAATCCGTTGGATTTGGATGTTTGAATTTCCAGGTATTGAAATACCTGAGAAACGCCTTATCAAATACCTGTTTTCCCATTATGTATTCAAGTTGCCCCAGGGTAACAGCCCCCTTGGAGTAAGCGGCAATTCCATAAGCACGATTGGTATTGTAGTGGTCGGAATGAGAGGTAAACGGCTCCTCTTTACCTGATTCAACGATAAAGTTATACCCGCCGTAAGATCCGGTGAGCGCGTCACGGGTTGAATTATTTAAATACTGCAGGGTGTATGCTGATGCATACGACGTAAATCCTTCATCCATCCATGGGTAAAGGCTCTCATTGGATCCCAGCACCATTTGATACCAGCTATGGAAAAATTCATGTATGGTAACGCCTATCAAGCCACGCATACTTCCACGTCCGTTGATAAGTGTTGCCATCGGATATTCCATTCCTCCATCGCCTCCCTGGATTACTGAATATTTTTTGTAAGGATAAATGCCATAATTTTTGTTCATGAATTCCAGGGCCTTTGCAGTTATGTCAGGAAGCTTTGGCCAGGTTTCATTGGTAATACTGTCGGGTTGATAAAAGAAGTGAAGCATTGTTCCATTAGGGCCTTGTTTTTTAAGATGCACATAATCAGGGTCTGCAGCCCATACAAAATCGTGTACATTTGGGGCAACAAAATGCCAGGTAAGCTTTTTCTTTGACTTTTTCACGGTTACACCTTCTTCTTCATATCCATATCCCACTTCGTTTGGATTTTGGCAATATCCTGTGGCAGCCACTACAAATGAAGGATCGATGGAAATTTTAACGTCAAAATCTCCCCACACACCATAAAATTCACGGGCAATATATGGATTTGAATGCCAGCCTTCATAGTCGTACTCACATAGCTTCGGGTACCACTGGGCCATCGAATAGGAGATTCCCTCCTTATTATCACGTCCCGATCTCCTGATTTGTAGTGGTACCTGACCGTTGAATTTCATATCAAATTTTGCGGTTAAGCCGGGAAGGATAGGGGAGGCCAAATCTACTTCCAGAATTGTTCCGATAATATCAAAGGATAATTGTATTCCGTTTTGCTTCATTTCTGTGGGTTTCAAATAACCAATCTCAGAACTGGACAGATGAGATATCCGGTCTTTTACCCGGGAGTCCGGATCTTCGATATTTCTTGATCTTACATCCATCATGCTTCCGGGTTGAAAGGCATTGAAATACAGGTGGTAAAATACTTTGTTAAGCGTATCTGGTGAATTATTTGTATAAAGAAGGGCTTGAGTTCCAGTAAATTGATGTGTACTGACATCAAAATCAATATTCATTTTATAATCCACTTTCTGTTGCCAACGATCAGGCTGGGCGCTCAAATAGAATGTACTCACTAAAATGAGAATTGTGAAAAAGGCTTTACGTTCCATATTATTGGTTATTTAAATTTGATGAAAAATTATATAAATGAAACTTAAGGGAGAAGGTTATTTATTCGGACGGTTTATTTGATATCACTTTCATCAAAACTAGAATTTATTTTCGTCTCTGTAACACGCAGTTTTTGCTGACATTGTTTAATTAAGTCCAATGCCCTGTTGACCATTCCCGTAAGTTCATCTACATCCGGATCCCCATTTTCGATTTTCGATAGAATCACATTAATTTCTTCAACTGCTTCGCTATAACTTATACTTTTTTTTGTCATTTTTTTTCGTTTACCGATGTTATTTTACTGTCAATAATCTGGTATTTGGAATATGTTTTTAAATTATCACCTTTTTTGATTTTAGTTTTCTTTTTAAGTATTTTACCATTGTAGGTTGTAATTGTATATCCTCTTTGCAAAACACTTTCCGGGTCCAGGAGGTTTATTGCAGCTTCCTGATGCGCCAGTTCCTGATAGTGCTTTTCAAAATACCTTGATGTTGAATCTTTCATTTTCTGATACAAATAATCCAGATTGTAAGCATGTTTCTGGAATGATGCAAATACAAATTGACGAATTTGGTGTTGGAAAGTGCGCAACTTAGTATCTTCATTGTACATCAGTTTTTCAAACTTTCGTTTCAACCTGTCACGGTATTCCTCGAGTAATCCTTCAAATTGCGCCAGGCCACTGATCAAAAATTCTCCAACTGCTGTAGGAGTACGTAAGTGCGTATGCGCTACCATATCAGTTATGCTTTCGTCACGTTCATGGCCTATTCCTGTAATTACCGGAATTGGCATAGATGCCACTCCCTTGCTTAATTCGTAACTGTCAAAACAATCCATATCTACCTGGGATCCTCCTCCACGAACGATTACAATCACATCATATGCATCCGGTATTTTTGAAATTTCTTCTAAAGAACTAATAATACTTTTTTCTGCTTCGAATCCCTGCATAATGGAATTAAACAAGGTAACATCCAGGGTATATCCATACTGATTATCCGAAAGTTGATTGATGAAATCACCATATCCTGCAGCCGAAGAGGAACTGATTACGGCTACCCTTTGGGGTGCCAGTGGAAGAAATTTTGTTTTATTACGGTCAAATAGTCCTTCGTTAATCAACCGGTTTATAATTTCCTGACGTTTTCGTGCCCGCTCACCCATGGTAAAATTAGGGTCAATATCCCTGACATTCAGACTCATACCATAGAGTTCATGGAACTGAACAGATACGTTTAGCAGTACTTTAAGACCTGTTTTCAGAGGTATACCGGTAATACCTTCAAACCAGCTACCAAGCTTACGGTATGTATATGCCCAGATATTGGCCCTGATTTTCGCCTTTACCAGATCCTCCTCTTTCTGGACCAGTTCCATGTAACAGTGCCCTTTCTGGTTCACTTGCAAACTTCCGATTTCGGCAATTACCCAATAGGAGGGATCTAAATGGGTATCAAGGGTAGCCCTGATAAGATTATTTAATTCAAAAAGTGTCAGTTGATCCATCGGCAGAATTGTACTTACCAAAATATCAAAATAATGCTGTATGCAGAAGTGTTTTACTTAAAATAGATATTGTAAATCAGCGAAGCACCAAAATATGAATTCGGATCGAGGTCAATGAACTCGCCGGGAAGCGCTACCGGTTTATTCAGGGTATAGCTTGTCATGAGTATGAAGTTTCCCATGTAAATGTATATTGGCAGTGAAAAAGAGTAATTCATTAAGCCAAATACATTATTTGAGGATGTTTCAAGAATGATTTCTTCTACTTGTTCTCTTTCGTACTTATAAAGTTGTTGAAACCTTCGGAGTCCTATTTTATCAATAATCTGCCGGACCAATATTTTGTTTACACTTGTAGTAAGAATAGTTGAATTACCAAATAACATCGATGCGCCTGGCATAAAAGTTATCCGGTCAATAAATCCAATATTTTTTGTTCGAATGACTCCAGCGATGTTTGGCCTGATACGGTGTGCTGACTCACTTCCGAAAAGAAATGAATAATCAAAACCCGCTGAAAGATATTTGAGATCATAATAACTTGAAAAGTTTACAGCATTGGTTAAAGGATACTCGAGTGAAACTTCTGCACTTTTATTATAGAATAGATGGTCATATGATACCAGGTAAGACCATTTTTTCAAAATCGATCCGATATAACCTGCCGAGAAGGTTGTTAGGTAATAATTGGGTAGGGTCTCGCTATTCCAATAACCCAAACCATCCACATAAATACCTGATTTATGGTAATATGATATACCACTGGAGAACCCGTATTGTTTAAATCCGTAATCTCTGCCGGCGTTGAGAATGCTGCTGGTATATCCTGCCCTGAAAGAAAGTGTGTTTATGGAGAAATCAAGGGCAATTAAACTGTCAATCAGGTCAAGCAGTGAAAGGGTGTCACTCTCCATATCAGCGAGTAACAAAGAATCAAATGCAAGATAAGCATCAAGCAGGCTGTCGTAGTCTTCAGTTGTAGGTGGTGGGACAGGGTCGGTATCTTGCGCAAATGAGCCGCTGGGAATAAACAAATTAACCAGCAATCCAAAAATTAGAATGTATGAAAATTTTTGTATAGGAATTGTATGGGTAGTTCTGTACGTCATAAATTGATTTAAATACCTACATAGCTTAATACCTTTTTCGTTGCTAATTGTTACCTTGTTTACGCATATACTCTTGCCTTTGCTTAATACGGTCCTGGTTTAACCGTTGCCTACGGCGCTGTTCTATTCTTTGCAAAAGCATGCGTTTGAAGTCATCCTCAGCATTTCTGAGCGATAGAATTTGCTGTGATGAGATTACCTCACGTAAACGTTTGGCATAATCTTTTTCAAGGTTAAGTTCCTTTTGCTTTACCTCAAAACGAAGGTTCATCATTTGTTGGCTTTGTTGCTCCGTCATTGTTTGCGGATCTGCCCCTTTGCGTGCTTCAGTCCATTGATTACGTATCTTACGTCTTTGCGTTGAATACTCATTGTAAATTGGCCAGAATCGTTCAGCTTGCTCGGGTGAAAGACCCAAACGCTCAGTTATCAGGGCAATTCGGGCGCTTTCTATTTTTCGCATTGCTGCTTTATTTTGTGCTGACAGCGTAGAGTAAAGCCCGATAAAGCCAAGTATTAGAAATGTAAATAAACCAGACCTTTTCATAATATTGTTATTTATTTCTTGTCATTAAAATGTGTCATATTCAAATCCGAACTCATTGTATAACTCATCGGGATCAAGGGATTCGATTTCAGTTGAATTAAGTAGTTGAATATCATTTTCAATAAAATCATCAATTTCTGTTTCTTCAAAGTTGACCTCAGCTAGAATTTCAGATGTTGTTAAGTCAGAATAATCAAGGTACTCCAGAATATCATCAACACTAACCTCAGCAAGTATTTGTTGAGGATCTTCTATAACATCAACCGTCTGAAATGTACTATAAAATACAGCCAGGAGCGTAAGAGTAGCTGCAATCAGGCTGGTTTGCCAATTCAGACCCGGTGTGAAAATAATTGTTTTTTTATTGACGGTTTCTTCTGCAATTCGATTATTGATCGAACTTCTCAATCCTTCGAAATACCCATCCGGAACTCGAAAAGGATTTTCCCTGGATAATTCTGAAATCTTTATCCTGACTTTTTTCTTATTATATGGTTGATCCTGTCTCATTTTATTCTTAGACAACCCATTAGAGTGTAAGTTTAATCTTCATTGATAATATTTTCAATTTTTTTAACCGCATGGTGATAACTGGCTTTCAGTGAGCCTATGCTTGTATCAGTGATTTCAGAAATTTCTTCATATTTCATTTCATCAAAATACTTCAAATTAAATACAAGCCGTTGTTTGTCAGGTAAAGATAGCAGGGCCTTTTGAAGTTTTCTTTGTACTTCATCACCTCCAATCAAGGATGAATTATCGATTTTTCCAATGAGTTCACTTTGAGCATCATGCCAGGGTATAAAGTACCGACGTTGTTTTTTCTTCAGAAAATTCAGGCATTCATTGGTAGCTATTCTATAAATCCATGTAAATAGTTGCGCATCAGCTCTAAAATTACCGATATTTTTCCAGATTTTGATAAAAACATCTTGCGTAAGATCATTGGTATCATCGTGGTCAATAACCATTTTCCGGATAATCCAGTAAACTTTTTCCTGGTATTTTTTTACAAGGAGATTAAACCCATTAGTCTTACTTTCGGGGTTCCGGATTTTCTCGAGAAGTTCTTTATCTTCCAAGGGTAGTCTGTTTCCAATTTAGATTATTCAAAAAGGAAATGGTTTAATTTGATTAATAAATCTCTATGATCTTAATTATAAACATAACTCCTGATCCAAATAGCATTTAATAGTACCTCATAAGAATATTTTTCAATGTTAAAAGGTCTATAGCTTTTGAATTAAGTCCAAAAGTCCTTTGTGGTCCCCAGCCCTTCTTACTACCATTAGCGGAAATTTAGTATCTATTTTGATAAGTTTTTCTGCAGTAGATCCCAGGAACAATGAAGACGTTGCTGTCATGCCTTTGGACCCAAATATTATTCCTGTGGCATCTATTTCCTGTGCATAATTGTAAATATCTTCCACAATATTTTCATTATCATCAAGGGTATGAACATCAGTAACTTTCACCCCCTGTAAGTCACAATTTTTAATAAATTTCCTAAATTGTTTTTTGGCATTTTGTTTTACAATTACTGCAAACTCATCATGCGACTTGCCGGCATAATGATAACCCACAGGAACACTGTAAACATGTTGCGCAAATATTTCAGTATCCTTGTTATTTTTTGCTATATCTACGGCCTGTTCGATTGCCAGTCGTGAATATTCACTGAAGTCGATAGGAACCAGGATATTCCTTTTTTTATGACCTTTTTCAAGTTTAACAGAACTATCTTCCGGCACGATCAGCAGTGTTACCGGACACCTCCTGCCCATTCGTTGGGTAATAATTCCATGGCCTGTGTCATCAAGTTTTTTACCCATTAAAACCAGGTCAATTTTTTCTTCTTCAATGAGTTTAAGTAATGTCTTTAGCCCCGAACCTGTTTTTACCAGTATTTTTTTCTCGATTTTCTTTTTAGTTCCCAGGTACTCCGATGTTATTTTAACCATTTTTCGATACTTGTAATCGATGGCTTTCTCTTTCAGGTCTGGGAAATCCTTAATTACATCTGAAGGAAGGTGAAAGTTCTTCAATAAATTGATTACAACTACTTTTTTAGCGGCATCAGAATTGTTGATGATAAACCTGGTAAACGTCATCAAATCTACGTCCGTTCTGGTGGTATCCAGGCAAACCAGAATGTTTTTAATCGGCTCCATAAAATGTAACTATCTCTCAGTGCAAAAATACTGCTAAATGCTTTTAATAGTTATAGTTATAAAGAAGAATTAAGAGGTTTAAATAAAGCAAGATGATCAGCAAGTTTCTCAAACTGCTCCTTTGAATATGTTGGATAATTTGCGATGACATATAAGGTCTCCAGGTCTTGAAATGCATATTTGCCGACTAAATAACCATGTTCGCGTAGAAAATTCTGAATTTCTTTATCAGCTTTAAAACCTATGGTTGTTACGGACCTGGAATCAGAAATCACATTATTATGTAAATGAGGATTAGAATCAATTGCATGGTAAATAACAGCTGCCTTGTAGGTGGTTTCCCTTCTAATTTGATCAATTCCTTTGTTACTGAAATCTTCGAGAATTTTGCCAAAGAGCCAAAGATGTTCCATAGTGGTAGTGTTTCTTATTTTTGACTCTTTGATGTTTGTTGTTATGGAGTTTTTAAACAATAAATACCTCGTATTGTCAGGCATTCCAAAGCAGTGGCCAGAGGAAAAATAAAGACCGTCAATTATATTAAAATCGATTGGAAATAATGGGAATGATGTAGATGCATCAAGAATTATTTTCTTTTCAGGGTAGTTGATCCGAATTTCTTCTACGGAATCCCAGGATAACCAGCTACCCGTGGAAGCCCCATTATGTTTAATGAATAATGCATCTTTACTTTGATTTTTCTTAATGTCGTAATTCATGTTATTCGGAGAAAAATAACCAATACTTTCAAAAGTAGTTATACTATCCAGTTCATTGTTTTCAACACCTTCTTCATATATTCTTAGAGAAAGATCTCCATCATAATTCAACATTTTGATTAGTAAAATACTCAAATGGTCAGATATTCTAACATAATTTTCATGATTTAAGGCAAGCAATTTCCCAACCTTATCCAATTCAAATGATCTGTGAAAATCATAGGTAAAATATAGCTCAGGCTTTTCAGGATTTAAATTGATTGGATTCATATAATGTTAAAATAATAGCAAAAATAAATTTACTTATATTATTTCTGCAATTGTTAGAATATACAAGCTTGTACTTTAATTGATTAGTATGCGTATTGTAAGAAAGTATTTTCCACCATTGAAAAGTTATACTTCATACCGTACCTTTGTCGTCCCATTGAGGTTGCCGTTAATGTTAAACCAACATTTAACAATTACCGGGCAAAACGATCTCCAAAATTGGACTGCATCTTGTTTTAGGTAACAGGACCTCGGCTTTTGCAAGGATAACGGCAGATAATTGCGAAGAAAAGGTTAGCCCAAATCCTGTTTTTCAGGGTTTAACTAGACCAGCAGCCCAGTGGGTTTTTTATTCTTCGTGGTATAAGTATTGAGTTTTCTGACTCTAACCTCCATTCCCGGTTTCTTATTTCAAGCAAAAACACAAAGCATCAAAAGGATTTGAATTTTGTATTTAATTCTACTTTACGAAGTTGAAAACACTAAAAAAATACTGCAAAAATATTTTATAATGTCCTGTTACATAGTAAATTAGGATTGTAAAAATCATTGTATAACGACCGATTGAATTTAATCAT
>SDBV01003579.1_pt1 | contig 22830 bp, 16 predicted proteins | sample 2277081 | NCBI WGS metagenome assembly SDBV01 (sample SAMN10402039, study PRJNA504765) | marine sediment metagenome | isolation source: marine sediment core GS10_PC15, 223 cmbsf | place: Arctic Ocean: Southern Knipovich Ridge | collected 2010 | reverse complement strand
TGTTGTTTTGTTAGAGAATACAACATTAACCATAGGACGGGATTTTTCAAAATCTCGTCCTAATTTGTATTATTCTAAGAACAATCAATTTGATATACCGATTTAACCGGACACCAGTAAATTCAGGTAAGTAATACCAGAGCAATTCCAGCAAGAATCAGGAAAATACTGAAAATATTTAGCGGGATTTGAAGTTTTGGATTCCCAATAATTCGAACATTGTTTAATACAATAAATATTAAAATACCTACGCAAAGTGTCAGAATATAAAACCACATCAAACTTTCTGTATGCAAAAAATTCCCGCCATATTCAATACCAATGGAAATGCCAAATATGAAGAATGCTCTTTTAGTAAGATTATTGTTTGTGCTTTTTGTGAAAATCAAAAGTCCGCCAATGAAAATTAAACCAACTTTGTTGAACATAGAAAGCGAAAAGTCACTATGGTTATAGTATCCAACAATTAAACCCAAACCCAGGGTGATGAAAAACAACCACCTGATCTGAAAAACCTTTCCTTGAACTGATGTGTTGAATGCCAGAATTCCCAGACCAAAAAATGGAAGTAATTTTGATATAAAAAATAGTTGAAAGTAGGTTTTACTGTATGTTTGCTCAAGGTCGTGACTGATAGTATGGGCAGCTAAGTCAGTACAAAAAAACATAAAAATAGCAAAAATGATGGGTATTAATATGTGTGTTTTTCTCATGGTAAAAAGTCAATCTGCCTTCATTGTTTGATTTATTGGCCGAAATTATGAAATCAAGGCAATTTTAAAAAATGCAAGACTCCATTTTCTCAAGGTAGTTGGATGCGTATTTAATTGAGCTGGTACTTACTAATTGTAGGGGACTTAATTCTATAAATTCAAGAGTTAGAGAAAATTTATTAATTTTATAAAACAATGGATTTTTCTTAAACTTGATTTCGATTAATAAAATGTACGTCACTGCGAGAAAACGGAATGCAATGGAGTTTTCGTATCAGTCTCCTTCAATAGAATGAGATTGCCACAAAATTTTAATATAAAAAATTTTTCACAATGACGTAGATTATTGAATTGAACTGTTTTAGAATCTTTCTATGAATTGATTTCAGGTTTTTATGACCATTTTAAACGACCTTAGTTTATAAAAGAAGTGTCGCTCTTATTTGTACCTAATCCTATTTTGCATGAAAAGACATATATTTATTCTTTTATTCGTCCTAAGTTTTTCTTGTCAAATGTCAAATGATAATGATGCTGAATCAAGAATTACCACGCTTTTCGATGACGATTGGTTATTTCAAAGGGGAGTAGCGAATGGAGCCGTTTTGGCTGATTTCGATGACAGTTCGTGGAGAAAAGTATCTCTTCCACATGATTGGAGCATCGAGGATATTCCGGGGACAGATTCTCCATTGGATTCGAATGCAATTGGCGCTGTAAGCACCGGTTTTTTTGTTGGGGGAACAGGCTGGTACCGCAAGCATTTTCAAATGCCAAAGACGCAAAGAGATAAGAAGATATTCCTCAGGTTCGATGGCATCTATATGAATTCGGATATTTGGATAAATGAAAATCACATTGGAAACCATCCATACGGATACACGACTTTCGAATATGATATCACTGATGTTATAGATTTTGAAAATGAAAATATCCTGGCCGTAGAAGTGAAAAATGAAGGTAAAAACAGCCGGTGGTATACAGGATCCGGAATTTACAGGCATGTTTGGCTGGTAGCTACAGAACATGTTCACATTCCAACATGGGGTGTATCTGTTACGATCCCCAAAGTTAATGCGGATACCGCGATAGTTGAGGCTTCAATCAAAGTTGATAATGAAGCGGAAGAAACTCAAAAGCTTCTTGTGCATTCCAAAATTATAAATACTGAAGGCACAGTGAGGTCTCAAACAAAAAATATGCTATCTATTGATGCAAAATCCGGCATGTCAATAAATCAGCGTTTTGTAATTGAAAAACCGCGACTATGGTCTATCGATACACCAAACCTTTATACGATAGTAACACAGATTATGAAAGACGATAAAGTCATTGACGAAGTAAAAAACACGTTTGGAATACGGTCGATTTCTTTTGATGTAAAAAAAGGTTTTTTATTAAATGGAGAGCCTACCTTATTAAAAGGAGCTTGCATGCATCATGGCAACGGACCTCTCGGTGCGGCGGCGTATGACAGGGCAGAAGAAAGACGTGTGGAACTTATAAAAGCGAGTGGCTTCAATGCCATCAGATGCGCTCATAATCCTCCTTCTGAAGCATTTCTTGATGCTTGTGATCGACTGGGAGTTTTGATTATAGATGAGGCATTTGATATGTGGAGAAGACCGAAGAACCCGGAAGATTATCATTTGTATTTTGATGACTGGTGGCAAAAAGATGTAGAAAGTATGGTGCTTCGGGATCGAAATCATCCATCGATCATCATGTGGAGTACAGGCAATGAAATTCCTGAGAGAGGGGAGGAGGAAGGTGTTGAAACCTCAAAAATGATGGCGGATTTTATTCGAGGGTTGGATCAGACACGAGCGGTAACTTCAGCGGTAAATGGATTGAATCCGGGTAAGGATCCTTATTTCGCCACCCTGGACATTTCAGGATACAACTACGCTTCCGGTGGCGATCATTGGAAAAAAAATATTTATCAGATGGATCATGAGCGAGTTCCGGAAAGGATCATCTATGGAGCAGAATCCTATCCTTTGGAGGCATTTGGCGCATGGATGGATGTATTGGATAATCCATTTGTGATTGGCGATTTTGTTTGGACGGGATTCGACTATCTTGGCGAGGCAAGCATTGGATGGTTGGGCTATATGCAAAAAAAAGAATTTTATCCCTGGTCACATGCGTTCTGCGGGGATATTGATATTTGTGGATGGAAACGGCCGCAATCCTATTATAGGGATGTGTTATGGGAAAACGCAAGCAAGCCTTCTATTTTTGTTGTTCCTCCAACACCAACATTTGCCCTTAATCCGAAAAAAATGAATTGGAGCAAGTGGGAATGGCACGATGTTATGGATAGCTGGAATTGGGAAGGATATGAAGATAAAGAACTGGAGGTTCACGTGTACAATGGCTGCGATCAGGTAGAGCTATTTCTCAATGACAAGTCCCTGGGTAAAAAGGAAACAAATCGGCAAAATGAATGGATCGCCAAATGGAAAGTTTCTTACAGCACGGGGACACTTAAAGCAGTGGGGTATGATGCTGAATCAGTAGGTGCAATGGCCGAGTTGAAAACTGCCGGTGAAGCAACTCAAATAAAATTAACTCCCGACAGATCAATAATCGCTTCCAATGGTCAGGATTTAAGCTATATAGAAGTGGGCCTGCTGGATGCTAATGGAACCAGGAATCCGATTCTTGAACAGATGGTGGAGTTTGAGCTTGAAGGTCCGGGGTCCATTTTGGCAGTCGGCAGCTCAAATCCTATGAGTACTGAAAGTTATCAGAAGCCTTATCGACTTACCTATCAGGGAAGATGTTTGGTAATTATTAAATCAACTCATGAAGCCGGTGAAATCATCTTGAAAGCAAAATCAGGAGAATTGCCGATTGCTTCTGTTTCGATAGAAACCAGGTGAAGTTGGAAATGAAGATGGAAGTTAGAAGTCAGAAGCTTGCCCGCCGTAGTTTTTGCGGAGGAGGAATAGAAGTTAGAAGACGGAGGTAGTTTTCTCCGGTCTCCCGACCTCCAGATTCCGACTTTATTCGTTTTTCAAATAATAAAAATGGCCATCTTCAGCGCCCAAAAGCAGATCGGGTTTGCCGTTTTTATCCCAATCCACCAAAGTGGGACTTGTTGTATGTCCGGCAAGTTTTTGATCGGATATGTCGCCAATCATTTTCATGTTGACCATGCCGTTTTCCTGACCGATATTTTCCACGAAAGTGGCATTGATGCTGTTCAACAGGATGTCAATATCTCCATCGCTATCCCAATCACCAAAAGCCAGTTTGCGTCTTCCACTCGCTCCGTATTTATCCGTATTCAATCTCAAACTTCCCTTGGTACTGTCAGCAACTTGATTCTTCCGGTTGTATGCACCGGGCTCGGAAGTGAAAATGCGATTCCCGGGTTTTAGCATTAATCCTTCCTCTGTTTCAAATCGTTCGAAGTAACTCAGGTAGCCTTCGTGGTCGAGCATGATCAGGTCCATCAGGCCATCTTTATTCCAGTCAATGGCAGTTGGTGTTGTACGCCATTGAGTTGGCAGGCTTTGAGGTTCCGGATTCCACCAATACCAATCCGGTTTTAGGGGGTCTCCCTGCCATTGGATTTTCACAGGCTTTTCTTTGGCTAGCTTAGGATTTCCCTTCGATCCGATGTTTTCGTACCAGATTATTTTTCCCCATATAGAATTAGCTATAATGTCTTTTAATCCATCATTATTCCAATCGGCTACCGATAAGGTGGTATATCCCCACTTTGCTTCGCAAGGGCCCTGGATGGAACCGCTTTCTCCGGCAAGGATTCGGATCACTTCATTTTCTGCTACTAAATATTTCATCCCCCCCCATTTTGGAGGATTTCCCCCGTCCAGGTTTTCAATAAAGGAAATATACCCTGCCGAATTGCCACTAATCAGGTCTTCATCTCCATCATCATCCCAATCAGTACTGAAAGGAGTAGCCAAAGCTCCGAATTTGACATATTGGGCTTCTTGCTGAAAATACCTTGGTGAGGAAAAAACAGGCATATGATCCTTGATTGCTCCGGTGTTTTCGATAAAGGCTACCCTGCCATCTTCATCGCCAACGATCAGGTCGATATCGCCGTCTTTGTCCCAATCGAGCGAGACAGGAAGGATCATTTCCAAATCCATTTTAATAGTGCCATCTTTATTTTCAAGAAACCGACCTTCTGCATAGCGTGGATTTTCACGCGTACCAATATTTTCGAACCAGGTAAACCTATCCAAAAACTCACCGCAGATTATATCCAAATCTCCATCGTTGTCAAAATCATCAAAATTAGGAGATGGAGCCCCATATACATCGATAGGTTTGCCATTGGACAAAATTTTATCCTTTAGCTCATAGTTGCCGTCTACATTCTCGATCAAATAAACGAATCCATGAAGCGGGCCATTGGTCCAGTGTCCATTCGCATCAAAGGCATTATCCCAGCCATAATCTTCGCTATCCTGAATGCCAACAACAATATCCAGATCGCCATCATTTTCATAATCAACATATTTCCATTGGTTGAAGCGTATTTTATTATGAATTTTTTTGAATACATCCCCAGGGTATAGTGGCATCGTATTTTCTGCTAATGAAGTTTTAAAATTTAACAGCTCCTTGCCGGGTTGTAAAAATCTGGGAGCACCATCTACATAAGAAACCTGGATATCTTTTAATGCATCACCGATCTTGACAGGAGGATTAAAAACCGGAAAGGCTTCGCCTGTTGTATTTTCAAAAAAGTAGATGCCATTGAAAGGGACATCCCGGCAGGAAACCAGCAAATCATAATCTCCATCTTCATCATAATCCATCGGTAAAGGCCATGCCCACAAGCCAACTCCAAGGTCTACCGTCAGGTCGGGATTGTTGTAGGATAGTCTTACGAATTGAGGAGATGTTGTCTCGTCACCGGAGACAGAATTTTTTTGTTGACAGATACTACACAAAAAAACGAGCAGAATTATAGAAGCTGATTGGATAAAATTCATGTTTATGGGGGATAATTTAGTTATCTTCTATATTACCAGAAATAATTGAAAAGAGCTATCTCTTACACTTCTAAAAACCACTCAATTATTTCCACGTTCATTTTTAATATTCAAATCTATGCTTGCATAAAATCCCAGATCCCGGTCCTTTAATAATTTTGTGAAAAAGGCGATTTGTCCGGTATGGTATGAGAGATGCTCCACCACATGCATGATGATGCCAATTCCGGAAAGTTTAAATCCCTGGACAGCATGAACTTTAAGCAGTGTATCTTTATTTGTTTGGATTATGATAGTTATAGCTTCCAAAACCACCGTTTGCAGTTGTTGAATTAGTTCGGTTCCCGTAAATCCTCCTTCGGTGTTGAATTCCTCGTCTCTATCTCTTTGATCTTCCTTTTCACCAATAGCTGAGATTATATACTGGGTAATGTTACCACAAAGGTGCAAGATTAAATTTCCTATGGAATTTGAATTATTGTTGGCTTTCATCCATATTTCATCTTCGGAAAGTTGATCCAAACACTTTTCAATTCCTTGAACATTTTCATTCAGTCGCAGGATTGATTGATCAATAAATTCTTTTTCCAGTTCCATAATTAATCTGTTGATAATTCCCCGAATTTAATGAATTAATGGAAGAATGATAAAATGGATAAATTTTGAATGAATCAATTCCACATTTTCATGTTCACCCGCTCCCGGTAAAGGTAGTTTTATAAAGAAAATAGGCATTTTTCATTTATCAGTTTACACATTTTGTATTTTAAAATTGATAATTTATTCTTTGCACACTTTGCGAAAATCTTTGCGCCCTTTGCGTGAAATAATACTTTAGTAAAATTTCACGCAAAGCAACATAAGAGAAAAATACGCAAAGAACGCCAAGAAAGAGTTAACTACTTTATGCCATTTATAAAAAATGCCAAAAAATAAACTTATTTCATTTCTGGAGCTACCCTGTCTTTAGCTTAAGTTGTATTATGTATAAAGCGAAAGTAATGCGCGAGGACAAATTCAGATTGCTAGCTAAAAAATACATTCAAAACCAGTGTTCCGGTGATGAAGTCAGGCTGTTCTTTGAATATATAAAGGAAGGAAGTTTCGATGATATACTTAAACAGGAGATTGACAAAGTAGATTGGAGCCCTGAGAATAAATGTCCAGTTAAAGATATTCCTGATTTCGGAGATGTCTTTGAACGATTAAAAAAAAACAAAATACACTGTAAAAAAGTAAATATTTCGATAAATTTAATAAACCATAGCGAAGTTGCCGCTTTTCTGATTTCACTGCTGGTTGGTACAAATCAGATAAAAGAAAATAAATGTTTTAAAGTAAGTACATTATAATAAACGCTTAAATTAACATCGAACTAAATAAAAAATGTATCGGAATAAGATCGGAGAAATTGAAGTATAATTATATGGTTTTAATAGCGCTGGCATTTAAATAATTATAGTAGATGTATTTAGTCCTAAATTCAATATTGATTGCAGGAAACGCAAAAAAAATAGTGAAGGAAGAAGGATAAAAAAATTGTTTATTTCAAAGAATGAGTTTAAGTTTAGTAAATCAAATCAGAACGGATAAAGTTATTTGGTTCTAAAAAAAAATCATTATTAAAAACAGCATAAAATCACTTGTTTAATATGATGTGTTTGCATTTTTTTTGATGTGAATGATGGAGTGTAAAGAGAAATATTAAGTTTGGTCATAAACTAATAACATTTAAGAAACGTCATTTTAGTTTTATATTACTTTCACCACAAATTGCTGGTGTAGCGCCGTTAACGGTATTTAATGTAAACTAAGAAGACAAAGGTCTTATCATAGGCGTATAAAAGCGATGTGGTATGTATTGTTACTTAATTAATTTTTAACCTTAAAATCATTATTATGATGGAAAAACTACTTAGAAAATTCTGGGGAGTTCTTGTTATTACAGTTATGTTTGCAACTGTGGTAAGCGCTCAGGATTTGGCTTTGTTGGAGCGGAATGCTACGAATTCCGATAACCAATTTGGCAAGTCGACGCAAACTAATTCTGAAAATTTTCAGGAGAGAAAAGTTACCGGTACAGTAATAAGCGGTGATAACGATGAAGGACTACCCGGAGTAAACGTTGTGGTGAAAGGAACTACTACGGGAGGAATTACGGATATCCAAGGTAATTATTCGGTGACTATAGCAGATGATAATGCTACCTTGATTTTCAGTTCTGTGGGTTACATCACCGAAGAAGTGGTCGTTGGAGTCCAATCAATTATTGATCTTACCTTAATGCCCGATATTACAGCGCTGGATGAAATCGTTGTGATTGGTTACGGTACTTCTAAGAAAAGGGACCTTACGGGCGCTATCGTAAATGTAAAAGCCGAGGTAGTGGAGAAGTACAAACCCTCAAGTGTTTCAGAGATACTACGAACCACGGTTCCAGGCTTGGTGGTAGGCTACTCTACTAGTGCGAAAAATGAGCCGGGTTTTGAAGTTCGTGGAGATAATTCCATTAAAGCAGATAATACTGATGAACGCAATGCCAATAAACCACTTATCGTATTGGATGGTGTGATTTTTCTCGGTAACCTGTCTGAGATCAATCCCAATGACATCGAAAGTGTGGACGTACTAAAAGATGCCAGCGCAGCTGCCATTTATGGTTCGCAGGCTACGAATGGCGTCGTTATTTTCACCACGAAGAAGGGCCAGCTTGGCAAACCGAAGATAAGTTTTAGCTCTAGAGTTGGATTGGTAACCGGTGCAAAGAGACAACAATCGTACAAAGCTGGAGATGAGGTTTTGGGTTGGTTGACCGATATGAACGAATCGATCAATGGATTAATTACTGAACCATGGTCAAAATATCGTGATTACTATTCTATTCCTGCTGAGTATCAGGATGACTGGTTGACTGCGAATGGTATTCCCGGTGAAACGGATCCTACGGTAATTAACGGCGCCAGGGTAGATAATTTTATTTTCTGGCCAAATGAGAGAGAGAATTTTGATAACGGCATCTCATATGATTGGCAGGATTTCTTGTTCCATACAGGTGTAAGGCAGGATTACGATTTGAGTGTATCCGGTCGAAATGAAAAAGTATCTTACTACTATTCATTAGGATATAGTGACAGAGAGTCAGTTCAGATTTGGGAATCGTTTAAAACGATTAGGTCGCGATTGAATCTGAATGTATCCTTAGCAGAATGGTTGGATGTCGGTATAAATGCCAGTTTTACCTATGAGAATGAAGGACAGGATGATGTGGGTAGTGGCGGATATCGAACAGCCTCTCCCTATGATCTGCCCTGGGAAAATGGTCAACCCCATGAAAGGGAATTCTTAAATGATCAAAGCGCCGGATCCAATCGAGGTAATCCTTATCAGGATCCTTCATGGAACGATCGCTTATATGAGCAGATTATGATCAACCCGACGTTATTTACAAAAGTAACGCTTCCATTGGGCTTTAACTTCAGAATGGACTATACACCAAGATTTTCCTCAGGAAAAAGGTTTGATTATAATGATAAAGGACATCCTGAAATTTCGCTTAGCAATGCACAAAGAAGACACGACGAGACATTTTCGTGGCAATGGAATAATATTTTAAGCTGGGACAAAGAATTTGGCAATCATCGATTTGCTTTCACAGGGCTTTACAATTCAGAAAAAAATCAAAGTTGGCGGACTACTGCCTTTAGTAACAATTTTTCCCCTACTGATGCACTCGGTTATCATGGGCTTGCTTTTGGGCTAAATCCTTCTATTCCTTTTGAAGATGATGCAGATGATGATGAGGATGCAAATGTCGATGAGGTGAACACCCGAACTGCAATAATGGGTAGGATTAATTATTCCTTCAGTGATCGTTATAATTTTTCTGCCTCCATCAGGCGGGATGGTTTCTCTCGCTTTGGTTCTGGCAATTTATATGCTAATTTCCCATCATTGTCGGGGGCTTGGACCATCACAAATGAAAGCTTTATGGCATCGGCACCCAGTTGGCTTAATCACCTGAAACTCCGCGTAAGCTGGGGTGTAAACGGAAACAGTAGTGGTTTGGCATCTTACAATGCATATGCCAAGTTGAGCAACAATCTTTATCTTAACTATAATGGAGGGTATTTCGCAGCACCTTATACTGCAATTAGCAGGATTGCTAATCCTAACTTATCATGGGAAAAGACAGAAGCGTTTAACCTAGCCCTTGATTTTGGCTTGTGGAATGATCGATTGAGTGGTTCCTTGGATGTGTACAAATCAGAAACCAAAGATTTGCTTTTAGATCAAAAATTACCGAATCTAACAGGGCTGGGTTCAGCCAGGACTAATATTGGTAATTTAAGCAATCATGGATTCGACCTTGGATTGAACAGTATTAATATGAGTTCAAGCCAATTTATGTGGACGACCACTTTCAATGTCACCTACAGACAGAATAAAATTACCACATTAGGTAATGATCCGATTCCGGTTACGGATGCCGAAGGAAATCCTGTCATGGATGGCAGTGGAAATCCGGTATTGGCAGAACCTGATGATCTGGATAATGGATGGTTCATTGGTGAAAACAAAGATGAGATATGGGATTACGAACTTGACGGAGTTTATCAACTGGGAGAAGAGGTAGAAGCAGCACAGTTCGGTTTGTTCCCGGGTGATTTCAGGATCGTGGATCAGGATGGTGACGGCAACCTTGATGTAGATGATAAGACCTTCCTGGGACTGAAACGGAATCCATGGTACATTACACTCAGGAATGATTTGGAATGGAAAGGATTTGATTTTGGCTTGGTTTTTCTTGCTAAGCTAGGTTATAAAGACGACACAAATTTACCGATGAATAACCGTCAGGATTATATCAAGAACCATAACTGGTTCAACCTGCCTTACTGGACACCGCTGAATCCTATTGACGATGCAGCCAGGATCAATTCCATCAGTTTCGATAACGACGTGTGGATGTCAAAATCTTATGTGCGCTTGCAAAATGTTTCCGTAGGTTACAGCTTACCTAATAGCGTCTTAGAAAAGATGAATTTCGATCGTGTACGCCTGGCATTTAATATAGAAAATGCGGGAGTATGGTCAAAATGGTCGCAGTGGGGCTTGGGAGATCCGGAATCAGAACGAGAGATGCCAAGAACTTATTCATTTAGTATTGACTTTACTTTCTAAAACAGTGATAAGCTGTTTATGAAAAAATATTTAAACTAGAAAATAGAATAGAAATGAAAAATATAAAAAGCTTAAAAGCAGTGATCGTTGCAGTGTTCATGCTGTTCTCGATTTCCTGTAGTGATGAATTTCTGGATGAACAGCCATTGTCATTCTTAAGTCCTGAATCTACCTTTAGTGATGCGGCTGGATTGCAAACTGCCATAGATGATGCGATGAAAGGGGTGTTTAACCAATGGAATGGAGACAACGAAGAATTGTTGTTTAATCATAATATGAGCGATGCATCTGTAGTCAGCGCAACGGATAAGCCCGATGCATTTGTGGATTTGCGTACCTATGCTACACCAATTAATAGTCGGGACAATGATGCCGGACGTACCAGGTCGTTTTATAATGAAAATTATAAGAAGATCAAAAGTTGCAATACGGTGGTCGATTACATCGATGTTCCGGATTGGCCGGATGGAGCAGCTGACGGGGAAAGAAACCATATTTTGGGTTCAGCTTATTTCTTAAGAGCATTTTACTACCTTCAGCTTACCATGGATTTTGGCAACGTAGCCTTTCCGCTCAATGTGGTAACTGAAGCCAGAAGGGATTTCAAGGTCTTTCATATGCAGGGCATCTGGGATCAGATGATTACCGATCTTGAATTTGCGGTGCAGCATGTGAAGCCTAAAAGTCAATTGCCAATAGGGCAAGCTCCAAAGTCGGCGGTAAGAGTGCTTCTGGCCAAATACTACATGTTGAACGAAAGATTCGCAGATGCAGAAAAGCTGATGGATGATTTGTTAGGCAGTGGGGAAGTAAGTTTATTTACCGATGCAGATATACCTGGAGGTGTAGATTCGGTAGAAGTGGCTAATACATTTAGTCCTTTCACAGGGAAGAGATATCCGGGGAAAACTGGTTTTGCCTCTGCTGACGCTATAAACTACCTGCACATGGACAAAGGCGCCCAAAAAACAACTAATCCCGAAGGAATCTGGCTTGTCGTGAACGAACCATTTGTGTTGGGTTCCCAGGGCAGATCAGCCAGTATACGCGCGTGGGGACCCAACTTTGTAAGTACCAATCTAGGAGTTAAGGCGCCACCATTAGGTGCAGTTCATGGAACTAACGTAAAACAGGCATCCGGAGATAAGGGAGGAATGATGATGCAAAAGTATGGTCGGTCACAAGGCTTTGGCCGTCTGACCAATTATTCGCAATACGATGTCTGGCAACGCTTTGGTGGGAACGATGAGCAGGACTATAGGCACAAGGATGTGAACTGGATGGAAATGGACGATATATTATACGATAATCCAGCTTTAGAAGGCACACCGTATTATTTGCAACCGGCTCGATTGTGGCACACCGAAAACGGCATAACTACACTTTTGTGTGAAGATACCGTCAGGTGCTGGTACGGTTACCCGAGATTTAAATTCTATGCATTAAACCAGGAACAACGTCCGGACAGACAGGATGGAGGAAAACGGGATATGTACATTATGAGGGTAGGAGAAGCCTATCTCGTAAGAGCTGAAGCTCGATTATGGCAAAACAATTACGCCGGCGCTACGGAGGATATCAATACTATTCGTGCGCGTGCAAACGCGATATCTATGTATACTGTTGGCGATGTAACGACAGATGGAATAGGCGCCGTGTTGGATGAGCGTAACCGCGAGTTGTTTGGCGAGGAGTATCGCCATGACGAACTTGTACGTATGGCCGTCATTTTGGCAAAGACCGGAAGGGCTTGCTACAACGGTAAAACGTATTCAATATCCGGAGGGGATATTGAAAAATCCTTATCAGCCGGAAGCTTTTACTATGACAGGGTAATAGAAAAGAACAGTTTCTATCGAGATGAGGTAGCTTGGGCCACCTATAAAACAACAAAATATACCATGGATCCGATGCATATTTTCTGGCCCGTTTACCAGAATTACATCGTTGGTAATGTGGAGGCTGTATTGAATCAAACGACGGGTTATAATGGTTCTGAAAAAAATATCGAACCATTAACGCACGTAGTGCAACCGGCAGGTGTACCAAATATAGATCCAATGATAGCTATTGGAGAAAAGGAATAGTAAAATTTTTAAACTAATAAAAAAGCGAACCAAACGGTTCGCTTTTTTTGTTATTAATAATTGAGCTAGTGTAAATGTATAGATATCACTTTAATTTGAAAGCCATGTTTAAAATAAGTAAAATGTTTTTGGTTCTGGTTAATTTCATGTTTGTTTCAAATATGCTAAAAGCACAAGATCATATAATTCAGGGTGTTGTGCATGCTTTCGATAGCATTCCCTTGATAGGCGCGGAGATAAAAGTAAAAAGTACAAAGCAGTCAGTATTCACTGATGCCTCAGGAAATTTTGTCCTTCACTGTAATTCAGAGGATAAACTGAAAATAGTGGCAAAGGGATTTGCCAATCAAAATGTAAAGATTTCTAAGAAAATAAAATTTGTTGCCGTTAACCTGAAATCAAAAGCCAGAGAAACAAGATATCAAGAAAAAGAACAGAAATACGCTATTGGATATGGTTATGTATCAGAACGGGATAAAACTACAGCCACAGAGAGTTTAAGAAAGAATGAAGCATCTTTTTCGCGATATTCAAATATGTATGAGCTTATTAGAGGACAATTTGCGGGAGTTGAAGTTGCCATGAATGGTGAAATAATAATTAGAGGTACCAGTTCATTTAATAGTAGTAGCGCCGCCCTAATTGTTGTAGACGGCGTAATAATGGATTCGGATATTTTAAATACGATGTCTCCTATTCAAATTAAAAATATTCATGTGATTAAAGATGGAAGTTCTGCAGTATATGGATCTCGGGGAGCAAATGGCGTAGTGATTATCGAAACCAGAAAAGGTGGGGACGAAATTTTTTAAGCTACCCGATTAATATCCACGATACCATTTTTATTGTTCAGCCTCTTCCTGAAATCTACATCCTTTTTGAATGTTGGAACATTATAATTGCCCAATTGCCTGTAGTAGATCTTTAAAACACCCTGCCTGATCACCTCGATCTATATCAGCTTGTTCTTTGATCCCATAATAATAATCCATAAAGTTTTCGGCGCCGGTCCATACGGTTTGGATCATGCCCTGGAAATTGTCTTTCATGGCGAATGTGGCATGCTGCCTCAAGTTTACCATCATTTCTAATTGCTGAATAGCAATATCGCCATTTCTCCATGGGCAGGTAGCAACTTTGAATCCTTTTAATGCAAAAAGCACCGCAGTAGGATCAACTCGTTCATAATGCCAATCACAGATCATTACGTCTTTTGGGATTAGGTCTATGGCCCGATGGGTATTGTTCATGCTTGCCTCCCACATACCCATACCCGTAGTTTTTCCATCGATCAAGCGATCTCCCCAAATCCACAATTCCTGATCATTAGCGGCAAGATGATTTCTGATTTTTGTGACTTCGCCTGCAAACAATTCTGCTTTATCCCTTCCGGAGCATCGCGGACATTTATCATCTCCGATATAGAATACCTCGTCCATTCCTGCATGAAAAGCCTTCGCCTCAAAAACCTCCATAATCTCATCAACCAGAGCGAAAACTATGGGATGTACTTCCGGATGCAAGGGGCAATAGCTTTTACAATACAGTCCATCTTCATTTGGCCATTCATACTTTTCTGGCAATTGTACATGCGGTGTTTCATCAAATTCCGGATACACCCTTAGCAGGCCGGTAAGTTCACTGTGCCAGGACTGATGACCGAGCAGGTTGATTTGAGGAATAAGGTTGATTTGATGTTTCTTACATACATCAAGCAATTTTTTCACATCGGCTTTTGATAGTGCAATGCTATTTCTCAACTCAGGATGGCTTTTATATTGATAGTTGTAATCAACTCGTAAAATAAGTGTATTTACTTTTTTTGGGCCAAGTTCCTCATCAATAAACTTTACAAATCGATCTACGCCATCAACGTTGGGAGCAGCGATACAAAGACCTCTAAGCGGTAATTTTTCGTCCAAAGAATCTTGAGCAAATGATTGGAGAATAGTTAAGACTATTAGTCCAATAAAAATACTTGTACGTTTCATAATTAATTTTAGGGCTATTTAGTGATTATTCCGATTTCTGAAATGGATATAAAGTTTTTGTTATTTATCTCTTTTTCACCAACGAATTTGATGAAACGGCCACCGACAGGTTTGAATGATTTGGTTTGCAATACGGGATTGTTTTTGATGTTGCTAAACTCACCCCCAGATATCGGTTTGCCCCAGTTACGCGCATCTTTACTTACGTAAAACCGGTAATGTGAGATGGTGCCACCAATGTACCGTTGTTGAGATGGTAAATAGGTGAAACCTTTTAAGGTCAGCATTTCACCCAGATCAATGATTACAGCTTGAGGTAAGCCATCTTTTGCCGCACTTTTCCAAATAGATTGTTCTCTTGCATCAACAAGAAATGTACCACGTGGATCTTTCTCAGGGTTAGGGGAGATCACCGACCAATTGGTTTTTGAAATATCAAACGCCTTTGATGAAATCGCACTTTGATTGCCACTTGCCGGATCAATGGCGATGGCTTTGAGTTCAGCTTTTTCTTCCATTAATAAAGCCTCGGTGTACTTCATTGACCCGGTGGTCGGCTCATCGCTGTTGGTTGTATAATAGATATCCAGTTCACTATCGAAAGCAGTGATGGATACCATACCTTTTTTATCCCTGTTAATCATCGGTGGTTCCAAAAGTTTAGGCGCATGATATACTTCAATATTTGTAATGGTCGGACTTCCCTTAGCGTCCAGGATATTAAATCGCAATTTATTGGACGTGACATTGTCAAATCTCAAAATGCGCTTATAACCGATGGTAGTCTGTGAGGCTATTTCTTTCCACTCATTATGTACAAATGCTTCCAGGGTGAATTTCTTAACCCGTTGTCCCAAAGGAATGTATTCCTGAGCAAGAAAGCGATTGAAGGTGGTCTCTTTGCCAAAATCCAGAGTTATAGAGGCGTTTGTTATTCCGTCGTCTGTCGCCCAATACGTGTCCTTATTTTCATCAATTGCCTTCTCTGCATTGAATGAACTTGAATTTCCACGGACGTTTGATGCTTCAACAGATACATCTGTTGCCAGGTTAGTTTCAAAATCCTTTTTGATTACATTTACCATTTTCATCAGATGTTCCACATCTTTTTCGTGTATAAGCCCTCTGGCATCCACGGGAAAATTCAATAGGAATGAGGCGTTCCTGCCAATGGAATTGTAATATATATCCACCAAAGTTTTTACAGATCTCACCTTGTGATCTTCTGATTTATGGTAATACCAACCCGGGCGGATAGATACGTCAACTTCTGCCGGCAACCAATGTGTGCCGTCTTCATGGCCGGAAGTAAGGTCCTTGTAATTTGGAGATCCCGGCCAAAACTCATCTCTTCTCAGGATAGACCAATTTGTTTCTCCTGCCCATCCGGACTCATTACCTACCCAGCGCACATCAGGCCCGGCATCGCTAAACATCATCGCATCCGGCTGGTTGTCGCGCACGATTTGTCTGGTGTTTGTCCAATCGTAATACGTTTTTCGATCTACTTTTCTATCTTCATTGGCGCCACCGTAATATCCGGTGCCTCCGTTTGCGCCATCAAACCAGACTTCGAATACATCGCCATATTTAGTCGTCAGTTCGGTGAGCTGATTTCTGAAGTAGGTAATATATGTGTCTGTTCCATACTCGGCATGATTCCGGTCCCATGGCGAAAGATAAAGCCCCAATTTTAAACCATATTCTTCGCACGCATCAGCAAGCTCTTGCACCACATCGCCTTTCCCTTCTTTCCATGGAGAGTTTTTAACAGAATGTTCGGTGTAATCAGAAGGCCACAGACAAAAACCATCGTGATGTTTGGCTGTGAGGATGATACCTTTCATGCCGGCCTCCTTACACACACGAGCCCATTGGCGACAGTCCAGCTCCGAAGGATTGAAACGCTCTGGAGATTCTCCTCCAAGCCCCCATTCCATGTCTGTGAAAGTGTTCATGTTGAAATGAACGAAAGCGTAAAATTCCATCTCATGCCATTTGAGCTGCCTTGCCGTTGGTAATGGGCCAATAGCCTCAGGTGGAGGAGTGTTGTCACAAGAAAATGCAAAGAATGCTGATAAAAAAATAACTGCTATGGGTCTTTTCATAGGTATTGTTATGTTTTGATTATTAAATATATAGTGTAAGGTAAAGTAATAATGCTAGAAGTCAGAAGATCGAAGTTCTTATCAATCCATAACTTTTAATAAATCAAATATATTCTGCTTGCAAAATAGAATTACCGATTTTTAATCTAGCACCCAGCACCCAGCACCTAGCACCCAGCACCCAGCATTTACCTTACTTCCAGTTCATCTTTGGAAGGTAGTTTTGGAAATGGATTATGTGGTTCCATCTGGTACCAATAGGCTACAGAGGCGATATCGCTTCCTTGTTTTAGATACCGGCGTTCACTTCTCCAGCCAAGATCCTGAATGGTGATCCTTAAATCTTTTTCAAACCGGACTGGATCAACAATATGCCAGCGATACAATCCAAACCTGGTATTTGCCTTATAAGATCCATCAGGCCTGATCACCTGGTGAAGCCCTGCATATGGAGTAGAAAACTCGGTGTATTGTCCCCCGACATCAAAGTTGTATGATCCACAGAAATAATCTTCTGCCCCCGTGCCGCAAATCGTTGGAAATTTTTTATCTCCATCCATATAAAATTTGATCTCGCCTTCACCCCACCAGCCATTGTTATTCACCTGCCAGGCCATGTAGGTGCCGACATACTGCCCTTTTCCTTTAATTCCATCAATAATAGTATATGCATCTTTGTCTTTGTCTGGTCGAGGTTTTCTGAATTGTGCATGGAAATATGCAGCATCTTCCGGGACATCTGTCAATACGTAGTCAATTTGATAGTATAACCTTGTTGGCTTAACATCTATGTTTTCCATAGTGACTTTGCACTTTTTACGGAAAGGCATTTGCCAGTAGCTGTTGAAAGCCCGACCGGGGTTCACACTAATAGCCAAGGAGTTTAAATGGGCATATTCGCCCCAGCCCATGCCAAAGAAGTCACCGACGGGTACTTCAATTGATGGTTCCTTTTCATCATCCCAATAAAAGCGCAGGATGTAAAAACGCCAGTTTCCCGTTGGTGTCATCCAGATGTGCTGGATACTTCCGGAGCCATCTATCTCCGCCAGTGTGAACGTTTGCCCCGGATCAATATTGATGTACGGACTTACTTTCCATCCCTGACCGAGTTCACGAGCTTCATGGGAAGCAGCGCCCTCGCCAAGTTTTGCCATGCCTCCTTTGCCTTTTTCACCGGTAAAATTCTCCGGCGATATGCTTCTGGTTAAGGCCTCAGAAGTCATGAATAGGTTCGATAAATTGGTATTCAATCCATTGAAGTTGCTTTGCGCATAGAGGTTTATGCTTAGAGCCAGGATTAGAAATGTCAGCAGTTTTTTCATGGGGTATGTATTTTATTTAAAAGTCACAAGTTAAAAGGCAGCGTCCGGAAGACAAAATATCGTATGAAATATTATCTGCCAATATCACTCAAATATTTAGGAATACAAATCAGCATCTCCAAACTCCATCGTCTCTGGTTCAGTCCAATTTCGTGCCTTTGTGGTGCCTGCCGTAGGTTAAAATAGTTGGCTTAGATCGCAATAATAAACGTATTTAATTTTGATGTGTTTCCGTTCAGAAACCATTTTCGAAAGTCAGTTAGACGCAAAGTTTCGCAATGAATACACAGACCTGCCTGCCGGTTAGGCAAGGATTGTATTTTTATAGCTTCTTTCATTTTAGTAGTGTCTTTAAATACTTACTCTTCTTTTTTTTAATCTGTGTAAACCATTAATCCCCATAATCCGTGATTCAGACAATAGGCAAGTATACGATAAACCGTGTCCCATCCCTTCTTCTGTCTGAATCACGGATTTGCACAGATTAACGGATTTCACGGATTTCTTAGCCATAGCACTTAGCTTTTCTACAATGATCATATTTTTTAATTTTCCCTAATTCATCTGTGTAAACCATTAATCCCCATAATCTGTGATTCAGACAAACAATGGTCAAGTATACAATAAAACGTGTCCCCATCCCATCTTCAGTCTCCACTTCCAAATGCCCATCATGACCTTTGGTAATTATGTTGTAACTTGTCTGAATCACAGATTTAAAAGGATTACCTGATGACACGCCTGCCTGCCGCCAGGCAGGGGAATGCAAGGTGTAACTGCGAAATGAAAAATATTAAAGATTAAATTGATAGCTGTCCGATTGACAGCTATCAATGCATAACTTGCAGTTCCTGGTTCCTCGCTATCAACTCTTATCTCAAAACCGGTCACACTCCGCCTGTATTTTGCGGATCATGTCGGCCAGTTCGGGGCTATTCGTCATTTCCTGATGCAAGGGTAAAAAGTTGAATAACTTGCGAATGGCCTCTTCCAAGGGTTTGCGGGTATTGCTAGCCGAGGCAATCACCTTTTTATCGGCAACTTCCGCATTGACTTTGCTCAGTGTTGTTTCAAAATCAATTTGAGCAGCTTTCATAAGCTGATACCACTCGTTCGCCATTAGCAATTCAAGATCTGCGCTATGATTCAGATCAAATTCTTTAATAGTAGACTCCAGGCTGGCGCTTTCTACGCTATAACTTTCGTTGTAAATGCCCTTTCCGTCTTTATTCAGTATGGCAAGTAGTGTGCTTGAGGCCTGGCGTTTTTCTGCAGAGTCGTGTCGTTTGAAATTTTCGATGTGGGTACGTAAGGCGAGGAAAAAATTGTCCCGGATCGAATCTTTATGCTCCACCTCTTTAGCGCTGGCAGTTTGCTTTTCATACGATTCGCTATAGATCACCAACTTGCTTAAAAACAGGTTTACATAGAGCAAAATACCGAGCAGCTCGACATTAAATTTGCTGAGCAGGTTTTCAATCCGGTTAACAAAGGTGTACAACTCATCGTTTCCAAGTCGTGATAATGCAATTTTAATCATGATAGTAAATTTTTAGTTAAGAATAATAAATGTGTTGACTTGAGCGCAGCACGCTGCTGTGCCAAGGTTTTCTTGATTTGCTAAGGGGTTTTTGACCGATTATCAATTAAAAGAAAAGTTATATACTGCTACGGAAATGCTTCCTTCGCCGTCGGCAACTTTCTGTAGGCTACAGAACCGCTTCCTTCACCGTCGGCAACTTTCCGTAGGCTACAGAAAGTATTCTACGCTGAAAAGCACTTTCCGTACTGTCCAATTGGCAGAAATACGATGAAGGTCTGCCAATTGGACAGTACGGTTACGCTTCCTTCGCCGCAAACTGATTTCTGTAGGCTACAATTCCCGGTTTACAGTGTGGTTTGTCTTGCCGTAGGCTACGACAGGACAAACCTATTGGGTTTTGAGCAAGCGGACATCTTTTTAAACTAATTATGAAGGTACTGCGACAGATTTTACCGGCAGTATGTGTAATTCGTGTAGAATTAGCGTGATCTGGCATCTTGGTTTGTTTATAAGGCAAAACAATATAGTGATTTTAATTTTTAATATGCATGTCCTATAAAAATAACATCGCAATCAGGGTAGATTGTTCAGCTTCGCCGCTTACTTTTAAAAAATTGTTTGTAGATTCGATGCAAATTTGTTGCTTTTTCACACCCTACTCCTTGATTTTTAGTCCTATTTTGAGCGGGAAGGAGAAAATCAGCAAAACACGGAACTATAAGTCGCATAAAATGAATAAATGGCTGACATAAAGGATATAAACGCAATTGTGTTTATATCGTGATATTAGCGGCTAAACGTAATTACTTTAGCGAATTGTTGTAATCCATTTACCTTACGACACCAAAAATGAAGCATATAAAGAAAAAATTTCTTGTCGAATTCGAGGCAGATAAATTTGATCCGAAAGATCCAAGAGTTGAAATCATTAAATTAGATAAGAATTTTTCTGAAAAACAGCTTAGCCAGAAAAAGGGCAATATAACGTGGATTCAAACCGATTTAAATAAAGCTTATGCTGGTTTTGTCCATAAAGTAGAAGGTAAAAATATTGTTCTCCCAATACCTGATCCTACATTAATTTATTTCAATTACGCACAAACATATATTCAAATTATCAAAGATTGCAAAAAGGACCTTTTAAAAAAGTTGGACTTCGAACAACCAGTTACTGAGACAGGATTAGGTGAAATTTACAGCTATTTTGGAGTCACTAGCGGTTTCGTTATCTTTTTGTTTACGGCAATAGAATCATTTATTAACTCAATTATTCCAGAAGATTTTATATTTAAAATTAAGCTCCCGAAGAAAACTGAATTTTATGATAATCGTCAGATTCAGGAAGTAATAGATTTTAAAACCAAATTAACTGAAGTATTACCAGCGGCTACAGGTAAGAATTTTTTTCAAAACTCTACAACTGCAAGCCAAATCATCTGGAATTTAAAAGAATTTAGGGATGAAATTATACATACGAAACCGGACGGTGATATATTAAAATACGACAAATTGATTAAGAAGTCTCTTACCTTTAAGTATGAAAAATCACTTGAAGCAGTGGCAACATTCGTAAATTATTATAAACCAAATTATATAGTAGAATGTGATTGTGAGGCCGAATTTTAAAGTTAAAACGGATTACAACATCAGCTATCGGTAATTTCGCACAAATGCCAGCACGCAAACCAAAAAACTACCGATAGCCATACCGTTGGGTGTAATTCCCCAATATAGATAGAGTGAATATACTACAGGCAAATAAAGATAATAGGAGATTGTGAAAAAATAGTGAATTCATGAAAATGAATATAATAAATTCAATTCCAACGATCAGAAAATCAGTACTTAGGATTTAATATGAAAGGAGAAACAAAATTCGGCAATTTAAAATTTCCTTATCATAGAGGCATACCTAGTTATCAAATTCCGAAACTTATTGATGGCTCAAAAAAAAGAAAAGAATTTATTATTGCTCACTTACTCGCAAATCGTTTATTATTCCACGAAAATAGGGATGTTCAAAAGATCGAAATTAATCCTGACGATTCAAATAAAAAACCAGACATCCTTATCAATGTTGACAATAAGGAAATTGGAATACAGATTACCCAAATATCATTTACGGAATATGTTAAAAGGAAAAAATTGGCTATAAAAAAAAGTTTTGAAATTGTAGATGAGCTTTTAAAAATATTACCAAGCTTACCATTCAAGTTAAATATTTATTTACATCCTCCCAATTTGGATGACAATTGGATCCCATCTAATAAAAAAATAATTAACAATAAATTAATTATTGAATTGGCCGATATCATTTCGAGTAACATTAACAACATAAGCCAACCAAGAGAAAAGAAAATCATCAATGTTACTGATCTAGTTTTAAAGAAAAATGTTGGGACTATTACATTGGAACACGTTCCTGATGAATTTAATTCTGAATTTCCTGGTAAAAACAATATATTCGTTAACTATGAATTTGATTATGTGAGATTCTCTACAAAAGATATTAGAGATGAGGTTCAAAAGTTATATGAAAGAAAAAATGAAGGAAAATCAAGCATTCTCCTTATTTGGGCTGATAATTTTGAAATTCGAAATAAGGGGGAACTTATTGCAGAAGAAATTAAAAAAGTGTTTTCAAAATCAACATTTGAAGAAATTTATTTCATTTTCTTTGATAACAGAAAAGACATATTTTTTGAAACACTAAAAATTGGCAAATTAAAATAACTACACCCAATAAATAGGACTATGAGCGGTCTGTAAGACCCAGTGAGTAGTCCCCCGCTTTCCTTCGGGGCAAGTTATGTTGGACTACATCCCGGGCGAATTGCTATGTACTTATTGACGGTTTTTGAATTTCTCGGGGGAAAGTGTAGGGAGTAGAATCTGCTTGC
>SDBV01003578.1_pt1 | contig 22837 bp, 19 predicted proteins | sample 2277081 | NCBI WGS metagenome assembly SDBV01 (sample SAMN10402039, study PRJNA504765) | marine sediment metagenome | isolation source: marine sediment core GS10_PC15, 223 cmbsf | place: Arctic Ocean: Southern Knipovich Ridge | collected 2010 | reverse complement strand
GTCAAATGATGTTCGCAAAGCCTGTCACGGGTGGGATACGAGGGCACTGAATGGGGGCTATGTGAGGAGAAGCGGCTGCCCGGAAAAGGACAACAGACCGAAACCCTTAGAATCAGCTGACCTGGGCTGCTTCCGGCAGTCTGACGTCTCGGCAGGCAGCGAACATCCTGGCGTGGATTCAGACTCAAGCCGACGACCCGAGCAAGACTGGGTTCTCACGTTGAAGAAAAAACAGAATCATATGCCCGGTTTTTAGAGCGGAATCAAAGGGGCTGCAGGCGGATGTTTCGAAACTGAATCTTGAGGCCCGATAGCCCCCCATCTCCAGCGTGGGTCTGCAAACCGATGTGACCCTGCCGTGGCATAGACTTCCAGGCATATTTGAACTTGTTCTTGGTCCCATCCGGGTTCTTTCCGGGAGTGTCAAACAGATCGAGATCAGCCTCCACGACCCGCTGCCCGTTCAAATCCACCTCAATAATGGAGCCGACGCATTTCAAGCGATAATGATTCCATTCACCCGCTGGGCGGACGGCATTCACCCTGGGGCCGACCAGATCATAGAGTGCCCCACAGTCATTCTTGGACAGCGGTGGTTTTTTGCCGTACGTGTCCAAGATTTGGATCTCCAGGCCGGTATGAACTTCATCCTGCAAATCCGAGACGCGCAGGAATACTCCGCTGTTGACCTTGGCATCAGCATTGTACTCGAGATCGATTACAAAATCTGCATACTGCTGCAAAGTGCTCAGATTGCTCATTTTTCCCACCTCGCAAGATCCGACAATCATGCCATCTTCTACCGCCCAAAGATGGGGGTTCTTGTGGTCCTGCCAGCCCGTAAGGTCCCTGCCATTGAAAAGCTCGAGATACGTGCCCATAGTCACTCCCCTTCGTTCTCCGTGGTCTCACACCATGAGGAGAATAGGTGTTGCCTGGTGTGCTGTCAAGCAATCAGTCGGACAGTGGAGACTAATAAAATCCACAGGCGGCCCTTCGGCATGCAAGCGAGCAGGCGCCCGGCAGCATCGAAAACCAGGCTGACATAGGCCGCAATCTATATCGCTGCAGGCGCGGCTTCGGCACCATCGATTTCCCTGTAGAAGACCCGGTCGAGATCGGGCTCTTCGCCGTGGGCAACATCAACCGGGCCATCTAGCCCGGTGAGCTCCCGGGGGGAAGCGCTGTCCGGTTCTGCTCGGTTCGACTATACTGCCGCTGAAAGGAAAACAACACACTATGGCGACTCCGCTCAAAGCAAAAGGCGTGCTCTTCGACTTCGGCAGCACCCTCATGAAAAGCCAGGGCTTCGATCTTGAAGCGGGCTGCCGGAAACTGCTCGAGTTGTCCGACACCGATCGTTCCATCGACCCGGACATTTTTATAGCGAAGGTCACAGAACTGGACGAAAACATCTGGCAACGCATGAACGGCAGCCCGTTCGAGTTCCCCATCGAAGCGCTGTTCAGAATTGTCGCCGACAGCTTTGGCTTGCGGTATAAGCTGCCCTTGCGGGATTTACAGATAGAGATATGGAAGGTCGTCTACAGCTACGAGCCCGCACCGGGCATTGCGGGCGCTCTCGATGCATTGGCACGGGCCGGTTTGCCGTGCGCCGTGTTGAGCAACTGCCGCTATGCGGGCGGCGTTCTCGAGTGGGAGTTGGAACGTTGCGCGCTGCTGGGTCACTTTCGGTTCGTCATGTCGACCGCGGACTACGGATTCCGCAAACCCTATCCCGAGATTTTTAGCATCGCCGTCGAAAGGCTCGGGCTCGAGCCGGGAGACATCTGGTACCTCGGGGACTCTCTCGACCGCGACGTGCATGGGGCTCTGAAGGCCGGCATGGCGGGCGTTTGGTACAATCCCGACAATCTGCCCGTCGAGCCGCCCGCACCGTCCGCGATTCTCAGCGGTTGGGATGAGCTTGAGGTGACCTTGCAGATTAGCTCACGGGCTGTTGCGGAATTCGTACGCCCGGCGGCGGGAAAGCGCAACAATGTGTAGCGCCTAGGCCTAATGAAACAACCGGCGGTGGTCTTTGTCTTGACAGATAAGTATGGTTTCGTCCAGGGCGTGCCAGGCCAGGGTGGCGCATTTGACCCTTACGGGAAACCGGATAATACCGGCCAAAGCGGCCAGGTCGCCCCACTGCTCGAGAGCATCCGGTTCCTCTTGCCCGCGCATGATCTTCATGAAGCGCTCGATCCACGACCGCACGCGCCCGACGGGCTGTCCCATCACGAGCTCGGACATCATGGAAGCCGACGCCACGCATATGGCGCACCCCCGGGCGTCAATGCTCAGGTCCTGAATGCATCCGCTTTTGTCAACCTCGAGCACCGTTCTGACGGTGTCGCCGCAGGTGGGATTGTCATGCACGCTGACGTCTTCCAGATGCTCCAGATCCTCCTGGTTGCGGGGGTGGCGGTAGTGATCCAGGATGATCTCTTGATACAGGTCTCTGAGATCGGTCACAGGAAAAACCCCCGGGCCTGCCCCAGAGCTTCGACCAGGCGGTCGACTTCCCGAGGCGTGTTGTAGAACGAGAGACTGGCCCTGGTCGTGGCGGGTACGCCCAGCTTGCGCATGAGAGGTTGGGCGCAGTGGTGCCCCGCCCTTACGGCGATGCCACGGCTGTCCAGAAACTGGGCCACGTCGTGAGCGTGGATGTCGCCGAGGTTGAAGGAAATCACTGCGCCGCGATGGGCCGCCGAACCGTAGAGAGTCAATTCAGGCACTTCGGCGAGGCGCTCCAGCGCATAGGCCGTGAGCTTGCCCTCGTACTCGGCGACGGCGGGTAATCCCAGAGCGGTTACGTAGTCCAGAGCCGCCCCCAGACCGACGGCACCCGCGACGTTGGGCGTACCGGCCTCGAATTTGTAGGGCAGGCTGTTCCATGTCGCGCGATCGAGCCAGACAGACCCGATCATCTCGCCGCCGCTCATGAAGGGCGGCATCCCCAGAAGATGCTCCTGTTTTCCATAGAGTGCACCGATGCCCGTTGGACCATACACCTTGTGGCCTGAAAAGGCGAAAAAATCACAGCCCAGCTCCCGGACGTCTACGGCCATGTGAGCGGCACTCTGGGCGCCGTCGACCAGGATCAGAGCGCCGCGCTCGTGAGCCAACCGCCCCATACGCGCCACGTCGTTCACGGTCCCGAACACGTTGGACATGTGCACCGCGGCCACCAGCCGGACACGGTCCGTCCACACGCGGTCCAGTGCCTGCCAATCGAGCTCGCCGGCCGCATTGAACGGCAGAAACGTCAGCTCAGCCCCTTTTTCCCGGGCCACCAACTGCCACGGAATGAGGTTGCTGTGATGCTCCATCTCGGTCAGCAGGATCTGGTCCCCGGCTTGCAGATTCTGCCGAGCCCACGTGGCCGCCACCAGGTTGATGCTTTCGGTCGTTCCACGAGTGAAAACGACCTCCGAGCAGTCCCGCGCCCCCAGGAACCGGCGCACCGTTTCCCTGGCCCGCTCATAGGCCTCCGTGGCGTCCTGACCGAGGGCATAAATGGCCCGATGCACGTTGGCGTTGTTCCGCTCATAGAAATCCTGCAGCGCATTCAGCACGGCCCGCGGCTTCTGCGTGGTGGAGGCGTTGTCCAGGTAAGCCAGCCCCGACGCTGCGGCACTCGCCTCCGCACCGGGCGAGAGCAGAGGAAAATCACGCCTGATCGAGGAAACCTGCCGTTGGCCGACGCGGGGTGCCGTCATCACGCCCAGCATACCGTATTTCTGCGCCTCAGTCAGCAGAGGCCGCGTTCAGGCAAGCAGTTCTCAATTTGGCTCCGCCAAATTGAGAACTGCTGCGTTCCGGCGATCGTTTCCCGCTCCACCATTTTCAGGGCCTTGCCGATGCGCTCCTCGGAACCCGTGCAGCAGTTGGCGGTATCGATCCAATTCAGGCCTAATGTGAAAGCCTGTTGTATCAGGTCGACGGCGCCCTGATTAACTCGGGATTTGATTATTCCGAAATTTATCAGTAAAATCGTAATAATAATCACACCGTGCACGGAGAGTTGGAATGCTGGACACAACCCAAAAGCCGAAGCAGATCTACGAGTCTCTCAAGGCCAAGCTAGAGCACATCGTTCCCGAATTCGAGCTGAAATACAAGGCCGAAATCGCAGCCCAAATACTGGAGCTAAAGCAGCGCAAGAACGCCGTCATTCTGGGGCACAACTACATGGAGCCCGCCCTCTTTCACTCCATACCGGATTTTACCGGGGATTCCCTCGGCCTCTGCCGCGAGGCTGCCAAAACGGACAGGGCCATCATCGTGTTCTGCGGTGTACGGTTCATGGCCGAGACGGCCAAGATCCTCAACCCGGGCAAGACGGTTCTGATTCCATCCCCCAAGGCGGGCTGCTCGCTGGCGGAAAGCATAACCGCCGAAGACGTTCGCGAGCTGAAGCGCAGATTTCCGGGTGTACCCGTCGTTACCTACGTGAACACCTACGCCGATGTCAAGGCGGAATCTGACCTCTGCTGCACGTCAGGCAACGCCGCCGCTGTCGTAGAGTCTTTCGGCGACCAGTCGGTCATCTTCCTTCCCGACGAATACCTGGCCGCCAATGTCGCGAGGGAGACGGGCAAGCACATCATTTTCCCGTCGAAAACACCGCGGGCCGGCGACAACGCCGCGCCGCTGGACTACCAACTCATCGGCTGGAACGGTAAGTGCGAGGTGCACGAAAAATTCAATGTCGAGGACATAGAAGCCGTGCGCAGACAGCTTCCCGACGTGGTCGTTATGGCGCACCCGGAGTGCAGCCCGGAAGTCGTCGCGGCCTCCGATTTCTCAGGCAGCACCGCCGCCATGATCCGCTACGTCGAGCAGACCGAGGCGCCGCGCTACCTGCTCCTTACGGAGTGCAGCATGGCCGACAACATCGCCGCCGCCCGCCACGACAAGGAAATGGTGCGTCTGTGCAGCTTTCGCTGCCCCCACATGCAGGAGATTACGCTCGAGGACACGCTGGCAGCGCTGCAGGAAACGCGCTACGTCGTGGATCTGCCCGAGCATATTCGACTGCGAGCGCTCGAGCCTATCGAGCGCATGCTGGCCATCGGCTGACGCGGCGCGCGTGCACCGATGCCCTGGCGGCGGGTATCTATTTGCGGACTCCGGCTATTTGCGGACGAGGATGAGGTTTCCCAACGGCCTGGATGTTATGGAAATGATATCTTCGTTGCGCTCGACCACGTCCACTCGCACGAACAAGTAGCTGTTGTCGCTCAAGCTGCGCGGCCAGAAGAAAGCATTGCCGACAGCCGTTTCGAACACCACAAAGCCCTCGTCCATGGCCCACTTCGAGATCGTGAGATAGGCCAGATCGGCCGCCACAGTGCCGTCGGCGTTGAGGGTCATGTCGTCAGCCGTGACCAGGGGACTCGGGCTGTTGTATTCCTTAAGCGAGAAACGCGACAGGGGGCTGACCTGGAAAACTCGCCAGTCCCCGGAAAGGTCGATGTCCTGGGCCGAAGCGCCTGTCGCTGTGAACAGGCTTGATGCGACCAGCAGGATCGATAGCAGCCATAGCATCCGTCTCAGCATACTGTCCTCCGATTACTCTAATATCATCGGCCGGACCGGGGGCGGGATAGAGCCTATTTCGTGGATAATAATGGGGTATCAGAGGCGACCGCTGCGGATTGGGCAGATTGGATACGATGCTCCGGTATTGTGAATTTCCCTGAACCGGCTGCCCGACAATCGGAGCCGAGATTACGACTCGTCCGCGTCTTCGCTGGAATAGGCCGAGTAGACATTAGGCGGAAGGTTTTTTACTGCCCTTATTTTGTAGAAGTAGATTGTGTTCGGGGTCGGGCATGTAAGATCGTCATAGGAAACGGCGTTCGCGGCCGTGGTGGCTATCGGCACGCCAGTGTAAGCGACTCCCTTTTTCCTCCTGTGGATTTCGAACCCATCCTCGTCGGTCGAGTTGTCAACCCAGGTTAGCCGGCATTCCGAAGGCCCACCCCATGCGCCATCGACGTAGAGACTGCTGGGCACCGCCGGCACGATGGTGACCGCGGCGTCCGCTGTAAGGAGCGCCGAATCTGTTACGCGCACCGTTGCAGTACCCAGGGCCACAGGAGCCGTGTACTGCCCGATGGCTACCAGGTTGATGACCGAGCCCAATCCGGCGGTAACGGACCAGTTATACAACGGCGTGCCGCCGGAAGCGGAGAAATCGTAGGTAGTGCCTTGCTCGATGTCGACCGACACCGGGCTGATAGCGAGCGGACCCGGGTCGACAACGGTTATGGCGGCGTCGCTGGTGGCCGGTGTGCCCGCACTGTCCGTTACCCGCACGACGGCCACGCCGGCAGCGCCCGGGGCGGTGTAGAGACCCGTTACGCCATGGATGCTGAGTCCGCCCGACACCATGCTGTACGTGTAGGGCGGCGTACCGCCGGCAGCGGCGAAGGTGTAAGTGCCGTCGGCCAGTGTGATGTACGTGGAGGGCACGATGACCAGAGGCTGGGCCGCCGTGACCGTGATGGTGGCGATGCTGGCGCTGCCGTCAGCGTCCGTGACCCTGACCTCGTCCGTACCAGCCACCCCGGGGGCGGTGTAGACGCCGGTCGCCAGCACGACCGAGCCTAGTCCCGATTCCATCGTGTATGTGTACCCGGGCGTGCCGCCCGTGGCCGAAAAGGTGAAGTTGTTGTCGGCGGGAACGGACACCGACAAGGGCACGATGACCAGTGGCGCCTTCACCGTAACCGTAGCGTCGCTGGTAACGAAGAGGCTGTCGGTAACTCGCACGGTTGCCGTGCCAGCGGTACCCAGGGCCGTATAAACGCCCGTGGCGAGCACGATGGACCCGGTGCCCGCGGTTAACGCATACGAGTAAGGCCCCGTGCCGCCGGCGGCAGTGAACGTGTACAGCGTGTTGGTATAGAGCGTTATCGCCGACGGGACGATGTTGAGGCCACCGAACGCCGTTATCGTGACCGCGGAGTCGCTGGTAGCGGGGGTGCCCGCACTGTCGGTGACCCGCACCGTTGTCGTATCCGCTATTGCCGGAGCCGTATACACGCCCGTACCGGCCACAATGGACCCGGTGACCGGGAAAATCGAGTAGCTGTAGGGAGGCGTCCCCCCGACCGCATTGAACGTTATCGATGAGTTGGCCGGCAAAGACACCACGGGTGACGTAATAGCCAAAACACCAGTGGCGGAAATGGTAACCGTGGCCTCGCTTGTGGCTCCGGCCAGGTCCGTGACACGAACGGTGGCAGACCCTGCACTTGCAAGCGCATTGTAGACGCCGCTGCTCTCGTCGATCGAACCCAATCCGGCGCTCACGGAAAAAGTGTAGGTAGACACGCCGCCGCCGGCCGTGAAAGTTACACTGCTCGTGGTCAGCACGGTTATGGCGGTTGGCGATATGGCAAGAGTTTTACTGACCGTGGTAGACGATAGCGACTCGGTTCCGGCCCCATCCAGCAGGGTATCGAAGGCGAAATCGTCGCAGCCCCCGAGTAGAAAGCCGGCGCCGGCTACAAGGCAAAATAGCAGCACGAACGAGCTTGCCGGCTTGACTCTGACCACCATCACTCCCTGCAGAGAAACTTCGCTGGCCATAAGGCCACAACGATTCAATATATCACAGGGAAGGTGTAATTTCTACCAGATATTGCAGTTTATCAGCAGTTCGCGGTTTTGATGGCTTTTTCGCGACATGCGGGTTAAGCCTGCCAGGATCCCGTCGTTTTCTAGAGGGCCCGCAAATCTTCCACCAGGCGCCGCAATACGGCCACATCAGGCGGCGTATCGCGATCGATCTCATGCTCGAGCACGAAGGCGATGCGATCGATCTCTTGTGCCACGCGTTTTTCCTTGCTCATTTCTGCCGCGCCGACGGCATGGTCGGCGGCGGAATCTGCACTGGCCAGAGCGCGATTGAGGCGCATCTTCAGATCCATGGGCACAGAACCTTGATCGAACTGCATACCGAGGTTCGATGCTACGTTCGTTCCTTCCACGGGGTTAGACCGTACGATTCGGCTGGGAAGCTCGATGATTTCGTCCGGATCCAGTACTAAGAAGATCAGCGTCCCTGTCTCCCCCACCAGAGAGCGTTGCGTGTTGAGCAGGATATTGGCGCCCGAGAAGGAGAGATCCAGCAGGAAGCAGGGGTGTTTGACGCCGTGTAGAGACAGGTTGGCCCGCTCCGATCGCATGCCTATCAGTTCTAGGGCTCGCTTGCTCATAGGAACCCGTGCCTCCTTGCGTTTCGAGGCGTTTGCGTTGGCTTGCAGAAAGCCGCCCAGGAACCGGATCAAGGTGTCCGGAGGCCTGCCGGCACCGACGAGTTTGATCAGATACTTCTCCCGGCCTATCTTGACCAGGGGATTCTTAGGGGAAAGCCCATAGGCCACACGAAAGGCCGAGGGAACGGCATTTTCCTCCATGCCCAGAAAAGAAAAGTTTACCTCGACAGCATCGGCCTCTTTCAGAACGCTCGCCTTGTCCGGCGTCAGCGATATTATGACCCTTACCAGGGTCATGGCGAGAGAGTGAATGCGGCAGGGCCACTCCATGCCGCCGCACGCCAGGAACAGCCGGTCGTGTATCAACCCGGTGGCTCGAGCCACATCGTCGTTAAAGGTGAGCATCTTCGTCTTGAAGTCGCTGTAGAGCGCATCCAGGTTGGAGCTCATCAGCGCGGGCCCTGCTTATCTATTTCGCGGCTCATGCCAGTGCCGTTACGGTTATCTCTATGTGAGCTCCCGCCGGCAGAGCACTGACTTCCACAGTTGTGCGGCCTGGAGGTGTAGCGGTGAAGTACTCCGCGTAGACCTGGTTCATAGCCTGGAAATCGGCAAGATCAGTCATGTGGACCAGGGCCTGCACAACTTTGTTCAGAGAGGAGCCGCCCGCTGCCAGAATGCCTTTGATATTCTCCAGAGTCTGCCGGGTTTGGGCGGCAATTCCACCCGGGACGATTTTGCCTGTCTTCACGTCAAGCCCTTTTTCGCCTGCTACGAATATGAAACCGCCGGCCCGAATGGCCTGGGAATACGGGCCGATCGGTGCGGCGGCCTTGTCCGATTGTATTGCCTCGAGCATTGTTTTTCTCCCTCCAGAATTGCACCTGGGCATCACAGCGCCGCGACTCGCCCACTGTGGGCCTCAGCCGAATCTGGCTGTTAATTTTATGGCTTGCCGGGGCTTGTGTCAATGCAAGCTGCGCTTCAGCGAGCCCACCGTTCTCGACTTCCGCGGCGAACGGCACACCGCATCGAGCTCCGCCGCTCTGCCGGGCGCTTCCGCCCGTTGACAGGCAACCCACCGGCCTGTACTGTCGAGGGCTGTCGCCGGCCGGCCTCATCCACCTCGTTGCCGGCCGACGGCGCATAAGGAGCCTGAATCATGGCCACCCACAAACTGGAGCCTGAAACGTACTACTACACCTATGGCCCCTTCGAACCGCTGGCTCGCATCCACGACGGCGATACCGTCATAGCGGAAACCCGGGATGCCATGGGCTGCGATGCGGAGCGCAATCCTCTGCCTGAGTCGGGCAAGCAAAAACTGCCCGGGACGTCTCTCAAAGAGTCGAATCCCGCCGTCGGCCCCCTGTTCGTGGAAGAGGCCGAAGAGGGAGACATGCTGGCCATCCGGATTGACCGTATCCGCCTGAACCGCGATTTCGCCATTAGCAAGCAAGGCGCCAACTTCGGGTCTCTCACCGGCGAGGGGCCCGGCCGCATGCTGCTCTACAACGCGCCCATTGAAACCCTGTTCTACGAATGGCGGCTCGATCTGGAGCGGAACATCGGCGTCTTCGAGATGCCTCACAGCCGTTTGAAGCGGGTGGAAGTTTCGCTGGACCCCTTTATCGGCAGCATCGGGGTGGCGCCCCGGTTCGGGCGCATCGAGACCACGCTTACACCCGGCGAGTACGGCGGCAACATGGACTGCGTGGAGACACGCGAAGGCGTGACCCTCTATCTCCCCGTGTGGGTCAAAGGCGCCTATCTTTCGTTCGGCGACATACACGCGGTCCAGGGCGACGGTGAGGTCAACGGAACCGCCCTCGAGGTTACGGCCGAGATCACACTGACAATCTCCGTGCTGAAAGGCAAAGCGGCCGATTGGCCGCGCCTGGAAAGCGACACCCACATCATGGTCATCGGCAGCACACGCCCGCTGATGGACTGTGTCCGCCTCTCGCAAATCGGGCTGCTGGATTGGCTTACCGTTGACTACGGTTTTCAACGGGAAGAGGCCTGGCAGCTCATGGCCCAGGTCGGCACTATGCGCATCGGCAACGTGGTGGACCCCTGCTATACTGTCGTTTCAAAGTTCCCCAAACGCTGCCTGCCGTAGCGCTCGATAAAGCCGGCGCCGATCGTGCAGGGGCGGGATAGGCAAACGGGAGCGTGCGGGGGTTTCCGCATCAAGCACGTTCCACGAAAAGAGCAGCATAAAAGACGCCGTTATCAAAGCTTTCACAGTATTGCACCTGTTTAGATTTATTATTACCAATTTAGTAATAATTTATTCTGCCGTCAACTTCCGCAACCAGCCCTGGCCTGTCCGCACACTTTTATCGCACCTTCCCACCGGCCGCGCGGAAATTGCTTCACCGCTCTTACTCGGTGCGCACACCCCCCCTGTGTTGCACGTCAGGCCAAAAGGTGATTACCATGGGGCATCCAGTCTCCGCAGGAGACGACCATCAGTGCAGCATCTGCTCCTCCGCGCCTCGTTGTGGAGGTCGGCAGAAGGAAAGGAAGCAAACATCATGACAGACACGCTGAGATTCGAGGCCCAGCCGGATTGGGAGCAGCTTCCGGGCGGCTACACCCATCGCGACGTCTGCGGCGTCGCCGTCGACTCCCATGACAGGGTGTTTATCTTAGCCCGCGGAGACGCGCGGGTCATCGTCTACGAGCGGGACGGCACGTTTGCAGCATCCTGGGGCGAAGACGTTTTCACCGAAAGGACTCACGGCATCACCATCGGCCCGGACGACTCCGTCTACACCACCGACGACGGCGATCACACTGTGCGCAAATTCACGCCCGAGGGGCGGCAACTCATGATTCTGGGCACACCCAACGAGCCTTCTGACACGGGGTACCACGGCAAGGGCGGGCTGGACAGCATCAGTCATGGCGGACCGCCCTTCAACCGGCCCACGGGAGTAGCCGTCGCCGCGGACGGCGAAATATACGTGTGCGACGGCTACGGCAACGCCCGGGTGCACCGGTTTACCGCCGAAGGCGAGTTGATACAGTCCTGGGGAGAGCCGGGTTGCGGACCGGGAGAGTTTTACCTGCCTCACGGCATCTGCGTTACGCGCGACGATCGCGTCATGGTGGCCGACCGGGAGAACGACCGCGTGCAGATTTTCTCCCGGGAGGGAAAATTCGTCGACCAGTGGCCCCACGTTCAACGGCCCACGGACGTGTGCGAGGGTCGAGACGGGGACATATACGTGGCTAATCTCTGGTGGCGGGTCGGGCAAAGCTCGTACGTCAACGGGCCCACGCGCTTCGACTTGCCCGGACACGTCAGCGTGCTCGACAGCGGGGGCAACCTGCTGCTGAGCTGGGTCAGCGCCGATCGCTGCGCCCCCGGCAACTTCGTGGCACCCCACGCGCTGAGCGTCGACTCTGAAGGCGATCTATATGTAGGGGAAGTGACATTCACATTCGGCGTTGCCAGGGGAGACATTGCGCCGGGCTGCCACATGTTCCAGAAGCTGGTCCGGAGGGCAGCGAGGCGCTGACGGGAGCTCATCTCTCTCCCGCCCACTCCTTGTAGTCTGCCGGCGTGTCGATGTCTGCTACGACACCCGGGTCGTCAACAGGCACGAAGCGGATTGCGCCGTTTTCTTCGCGCACAACGTCCCGGGCGCCGCCCGGCAATTCCCGATGGAGCAGCTCATCGTAGAGCCTTCCCGGCAAGATCGTCGGGTGACCTCTTCCACGCTCGTAGGTAGGGACGATGATTTTGCGCTTGTCATGCTTCCAGGCATCGATCAGCAACCGATAAGTAGCCTGCTCGACCAGGGGATGATCGACCAGGGTGAAGAGCAAGCCCTCGCTTTCGGGGGCAAGACAGCTTATGCCGAGCCTGAGAGAGCTGAGCTGACCGGATCGCCAATCCGCGTTTACGAGCACCTGCCGGTCCGCCAATTCGAGCTCCCGCAGGATCTGTTCGTGAAACGCCCCCAGCACGATCAAGAGCTCATCGACACCGGCGCGCTCCAGCCTGCCCACGATCAGAGTCAGAAATGTTTCGCCCTGCAAAGGCAGAAGGGACTTGGGCCGCCCCATTCTGCGGGACTCTCCCGCCGCCAGTATTACGGCCGAGAGCAACTCGCTCCTCCCTTGCGACACCGGCGTCGCGACAAAAAGCCTAAGATTTTAGTCTTTGCCTATCGAGGACGATTACTTGTCGGCCAGGGACACGGTGCCCAGGTTGTAGATTTCGTCCACTTTTATGTAGTCGCTGTATTCGTAGTCGGCCTTGGTCTCGATCAGGCGCTCGATTGTCTGCGGTTCGTAATCCGGGTGCTCGAAGCTCACGGCCACGCTGTACTTTCGCGCTTCGACCTCGCTCCGGGTTGGCCGCGGCCAGAAACTGAAAAAGCCCTGCGTAGCTTCGTTGGTGAAGTAGGGGTTCTGCCATCCCGCCTCTGCCGGCTCGGACTTGCGTCCGTCCAGGTAGAGCGTGACGCAGACACCGTAGACCGGGTCGTGGTCATTGTTGATCATGACCTTGCCGATAAAATGCGGGAAATTGTGCCAGTATTCGACGGCCGGCACGGCTGCGCGCTCACTGGTTGGCCCGGGCCCGCCCGACTCCGCTGCCGGCCGGCGCCGACTGGAGACCAGATCGATGGCTCGATTAACCAGCACGACGAGCTCGACCAGGTTGGTGAACCCCCTGTCGCTGCCGTTGTCCAACCAGTACTCGGAAGCCAGACGGGTGAAACCCCGCTCGCTCATTATGTACTTGGGGGGAATACGATTCAGCGTGTACGCCGCCACATCGTGCACGAACAACTCATCCGCTTCAATAGCGCTGCGGTCCTGAAGGATCAGCTCGATCGTGTTCAGGACGAGCTCTTCCTGATAATTCTTTACTTTCATCCCAGTTCCTTTCTCTATACAATACAACGTATCTGTGAAATATCAATCAATTTGCCCAAATTTATCCAAATTCTATGTTATGATGAAGGGCTATCGCACGTAAAGTTGCAGCAAACAGCAAGGAGACAGCCGTGACGAGCAAAAGTGACAGAAACAGCCCAAAGACCGGGAGCAGCACCGGTGCTGACAGACCGGCCGGATCGCAGGGCGCAAACACGAACCAGCCTGTCGTCGACGGGCCGGCCAGCCCTCACTTCGAAGCACTTTCCCTGAACGGGAATGCAACCCTTGGCGATCTACCCGGCCTGGGTATATCCGAAGAGATGGCGGCGGCGCTGGAACATGCGCCCATGGGCAACTGCGTCTGCTGGGGTATCCCGTTCCACGTCGACAAGGTCGTGGTCCTCGACAACAAGCCGGTTTCGGTCAGCCTCGAGCCAACCACAACGCAGTGGCTCGTGTTCCTGCACACGTCCGACAAAATGCCCCTGGAATGGAACGAGCACGGTTTCGTCTCCCCCATGTCGGGGCACGGTCACCTCAATGAAAAAGCCGCGCTGTACACGGTCCTCTATCAAGACGGCTCGGAAGTGCGGCTGCCCATTCGCCGGCGACATCAGATCGGCGCCTTTCAAAGGGTCTGGGGTGAAAACTGCTTCGAGTCGGTCTGCCACAGCAAACCGCATCCTATACGGCCCCACCACGAGCAAACAGCCCAATCCTGGGGCAACAGCCAAACCCGGGCCACCCCCGCCGACAGCGATGAGTGGGTGAACTGGCTCTGGGCCTGGCTCAATCCCGACCCCGACAAGCCCATCGTCGGCCTGAGGCTCGAGCCGGCGTCAGGTATCGTTGTGCTCTCGGGTTTGGCCGGGGGAAAGGCCTCAGCTCACCCCTTGCGCTGGGAAACAAGGCGCAAGGCGGTAATGACGCTGCCGGAAGGCGATGTGTTCGCCCCCGGGTTGGACCAGAACGGGCTGCTGGAGCAGGTCCGGCTCGACATGGGCCAGGTAATATCGGCCACACCGCGATTGCGGTACCCCAACGACACTTGGGGATCGACCTACAACAACAGCCTGCCTGAGACGCTGGAGAACGAGGTAGTTCTCGAGTACACAGCCCACCCCGAGGCTGCATTGCACCTGGCGAACGGGCAGACCGTGCCTCTGGCAGACATGGCGGCGCAGGAAGCAACGGGCGCCGACCGGGGAACCTTCCAGGTTTCAGCTTCGGCAACAACCTTCCTTGTCGTTGCCGAAGCTTCCCGACTGGTTTCCCTGCGCGTCGTCGAAAAGGGCAGCCGCCGGGAGGTTCCGGTCAAGCTCCACGTTCACGGGCAGGCCGGGGAGTACCTTGCGCCAAATGACCGCCACCGCATCCCCAACCCCGCCTGGTTCGAGGATTACAGCCCCGATTTCTCTCACAATGGCATTCACCACTGCACCTACATTCCGGGAAAAACGCGTATAGCCCTGCCGATAGGCGACGTGTATATAGAAATTTCAAAAGGCTTCGAGATCAAACCCATCCGCAGGACGTTCGAGGTTACCGCGGCGACCGAGCAGATAGAAATAGAAATCGAAAAAGTGCTCACCTGGCGTGAAGAGGGGTGGGTCAGCGCCGATACACACGTGCACTTTCTCTCGCCCATGACGGCTCTCCTGGAAGGGTCGGGAGAGGGCGTCAACGTGGTCAATCTCCTTGCCAGCCAGTGGGGCGAGCTCATGACGAACGTGGGTGATTTCGACGGCAAAATGACCTGGGGCTCCGCGGAGACCGGGGGTGACGGCGAATACCTGGTGCGGGTCGGAACCGAAAACCGCCAGCACGTTATGGGCCACATCTCGCTGCTCGGCTACGAGGGGCAAATCATCGCGCCCATGACCACGGGCGGCCCGCGGGAATCGGCTATCGGCGACCCCATCGAGGTCCTGCTCACAGAGTGGGCCCGTCAGTGCAGGAAGCAGGGCGGATTGGTAGTCTTACCGCATTTCCCGAACCCCAGGGCGGAACACGCCGCCACCATCGTCAGCGGCGATGTGGACGGCGTCGAGATGACGTCGTGGGGCGACCTGTACAGCGGCATAAACCCCTACTCCCTGGCCGACTGGTACCGTTACCTCAATTGCGGTTATCCCACAGCCGCCGTGGCAGGTACCGACAAGATGAGCGTCAGCACGGCGGTCGGCACGGTCCGCACCTACGCGCGCATCAAGCCCGACAAAAAATTCGACTACCCGGCCTGGATGGACGCGGTGCGCCGGGGAGAGACCTTCGTCACGTACGGCCCCCTTCTGGAGTTTTCCGTGGAGGGCCGGCCCATGGGGAGCCGTTTGAGCCTGAAGCGCAGTGGGGGGACCGTCACCGCGGCCTGGAAGGTAGCCAGCGTCACCATACCAATTTCGCGGGTCGACCTGGTGGTCAATGGCGAGATTCGGGAGAGCCGGACCGTGCCCGCCGGCGGAGGCAGCGGGCAGTGGACCGTTAATCTCGAGCGCAGCTCATGGCTCGCTCTCCTGGTAAGAGGGCATTACGCCGACCAGATCGAGGTTATCGCGGCCCACTCGTCGCCGGTCACCGTTGCCGTGGACGGGTCACAATTCTACGCCGCAGCGGACGCATTGACGATCCTGGAACAGATCGAAGGCGCCACGGCCTATCTCGACACCGTGGGCACCCGTGCCGAAACGGCGGCCTACAAGCGTATGCGCCTGGTGCTCGAGTCCGCCCATCGCGAAATCCACAACCGCATGCACGCGCAGGGAAATTTCCACGAGCATTCCCCCATGACCGATCATGACGAGCATCACTGATCGATGCGCCGGCCGCAACAGCCATTGATCGGCAACGACAGTCCGCCATGACGGGCCTTACGTGGGAAGACCTCGAACAACTGAGGGACCTCAACTACCAGCGCACCCCGGCGCTCCGGATAACCTCGATCGCCGAATCTGAGCGGTTCGTGAATCGCAACGGCCTGGTGTTCGCGTTCAAAGCCAGGAATTCCGAGCTGCCCTGCCTCTGGCACGCGGCCTGCGGCCGCAGGCAGCCGGTCATGCCGGAACACACGCACCATGACCCGGGCATTTCCCTGGTCTGGCGCGCCAAAGACGAGCTCCCCGCAAACAAGAAGATCTACTACGGCAAGGCACTCAAAAAAACGCCTACCATGATTTCCCTCGCGTTGTTCCCCGCGTTCTATGCGGCCAAGGGCTACGGCGGCAGAGCGGATTACATCGCACTCGGTGACGAGGGCAAGCTGACGCGCCTGGCCCGCAAAATCATGGGCATCTTGGAAGACAGCCCCCCGCTCACGACGCGAGAGCTCAAGCTGGCCACCGGCCACGATACGCCCGCGCTGCGCTATGAGTTCGACAGGGCCGTGGCCGAGCTCCAGGACCACCTGCTGCTGGTCAAGATTGCCGAGAGCTACGACCCTTTTTCTTTTATTTGGGGCCGGCTCGACCGGTGGCTCGAAGACGAGGTGCGGGCGGCGCGCGAGTTTACTCAGCGGGAGGGGCGTAAGGCCGTGTTGAGTCAATACTTTTCACGGGTGGTAGCCTCTACTCCGGACCGCATCGCCCGCCTGTTCGGCTGGCCGCCCGACGATGTCGGCGACGTGCTCGGCGAGCTCGAGAGGGACGGGCGCATCACCGACGCGATCACGGTCCGTGATGCCAGGGGCAGGTGGCTCATACACACCGATTACACATAGGGACCCGACGGGCAGGCCCGACAGACAATCGCAGCCCGCCGACAGCTTCGAATGGAGGAAAACGATGAATGATCGAGAACGCCTGCTGGCCGTGCTGGACCGTGAGGCCCCGGACCGTGTGCCCTGGATTCCGCGGCTGCTGCTCTGGTACAACGCGCGAAAACTGGCGGGCACGCTGCCGGAAAAGTGGAAACACTCGTCCCTGCGCGAGGTCGAACGGGACCTGCGCTTGGGCACGCCGGCCCGCACGGGCAAGGTGTTCGAGGTGCGCTACGAGGGAGTAGATATCGTTACAAGCAAGGCGGACGGAAAGAGCGTAACCGAGTACCACACCCCTGCGGGCAGCGTGAGCACGGTGGAGCACTACACCGACGAGTTGAGCCGCATGGGCCTTCCCGGACGAGTGGAACAGTATCCCCTCAAGCAGGCCAGGGACTACAAGGTGTGGCGCTACGTAGTCGAGCACATGCACTGGGACCCGGCATACCAGGCGTACGACAGCTACGACCGCGAAATCGGTGATGACGGGCTTCCCATGATAGCCGCGGGCGATGTCCCGCTGCACGATTTTCTGCTCAACCTGGCCGGGTACGAATACGGCTTCTTCCATCTTGCCGACTACGCCAAAGAGGTGCAGGGGCTATTGAATCTCATGGTGGAAGTCCAGCGCGAAAGGTTGTGGCCGGTGCTGCTGAAATCTCCCGCCCGCCTGTTTCTGCACGGCGTGCACCTGTCCTCCCAGTTTACCCCGCCTCCCCTTTTCGAAAAACACGTGCTGCCGTACTACGAGGAGCTCGCGCCCCTCGCGCGGGAGGCCGGCAAATCCCTCGCCATGCATGCCGACAATGACACGTCGCTGATCGTGGAGATGATCGAGAGGGCGGGTTGGGACATGGTGGAGTGCTTCGTCACCGCCCCCATGGTGCCGCTGACTCTGGGCAAAGCCCGCGAGGTGTGGGGGGACAGGGTGATTATCTGGGGGGGCATCCCCTCCCTTCTGCTCTCCGCCAGTGTTCCCGAGCAGCAGTTTCGTTCTTACTGCCGCCGGCTCTTCGATGTGATAGCGCCGGGTCGCGCTTTCGTTCTGGGCGTAGCGGACAACGTGATGCCCGACTCCCTCATCGACCGCATTGCCTGGATCAGCGACCTGGTGGAAGAACGGGGAGTATTGCCGATCGAGAAGAGAGGCGCGTAGCCGGGACGGCCTTCCCGGCAGCCTCGAAGGCAGGCGCGGGTGCGCATGCGGCCCGATGCACGCATCACCATACCCACAGTGGAGGACACGACATTGACGATCAGAGACGTGGAAGTCATTACATTTTCCTATTGCTCGAAAACGGTTCGGGACGCGGAAGGACACGCGCACCCCGGCCCCGGGCACGAAGCGCAAGCCGGCATTACCCGCATCACCACGGACGATGGCCTGCAGGGCTGCGCCGAAGGCGGCTCACCGGCCATGCTTGAAGTAACCCGGTCCGTTCTGATAGGCCGGGACCCTTTCGAACGAGAGAACTTCTGGCAGCGGCTGCGCCGGTTCCAGCGCTTGCTCGGGCCCGGGCTGCACGACAGAAATCTGGCCGCCATCGATCTGGCGCTGTGGGACCTGGCAGGCAAGGCTACGGGTCTGCCGGTATACAAGCTGTTAGGCGCATATCGGGATTGCGTGCCGGCCTATGCCAGCACCATGTGCGGCGACGACATTCCAGGCGGCCTCGACACGCCGCAGGCCTACGCTGATTTCGCCGCGGCCAGCGTACAGGAGGGCTACCAGGCCTTCAAGCTGCACACCTGGATGGCGCCGTACGGGCCGGACTGCAAACGGGACGTTGCCGCCTGCGCCGCTGTACGCGAGCGTGTGGGTCCTGAAATCGACCTCATGCTGGATTGTCACCACGATTACAGCCGCACCGAGGCGCTGTACATCGGGCGAGCCCTGGAAGAGCTCGATTTCCACTGGTTCGAGGAACCCATGAACGAAAGCAGCATGTCCTCCTACGTCTGGCTCTCCGAACAGCTCGACATCCCCGTAGTCGGGCCGGAGACCGCCGGCGGCCTCTTCTACAACCGGGCCGAGTGGATCGTAAACCACGCCGCCGACATAAGCCGCTACGACGTAGCCCTGGGCGGCCTGACGCCGCTCATGAAGTGCATCCACCTGTGCGAAGCCCACGGCGTGGCGCTCGAAGTGCACGGAGGCGGGCACGGGAACCTTCACGCGCTGTGCGCCATGGGGATCCCGGGTGAGTATTACGAACGCGGGTTGTTGCATCCCCATTTTGATTACGAGTCCGCAAATCCCTGGCTCGGATCGAGGCCCGACGCCATCGACAAAGACGGACACGTGAGCGTGCCGCAGGGCCCGGGGTTGGGGATAGACATCGACTGGAGCTTCGTAGAGTCCCACCGCGTCTGAAAAGCGCCTGCGGCGGCCTCGAAGGCAGGCGCGGGTCTCAGCGCTCCCGGGTTACGCCGCCGTTGCAGCGACCGGTCCTCAGCGCTCCCGGGTCACGTGGCCGTCGCCGAAGGCCGCGTCTTCAGCCAACCTGGTCGCACGAGGATCGCGCACGCGAAATATCGCCAGAAACAGCGCGAAGGCGCTGAGCACGGCCATGGCGCCAAAGAGCACCGGGAAGCCGAGCGCGTCGGCAATCAAGCCGGCCAGAAGCGGCATCAGGATGCGAAAGGGCGAGATGGCCGTAAACACGATGGCCGTGTACATTACGGCTCTGTGGGGAGGGCAGAACTCCATGGACATGTTGCCGCCGACCATCAAGGCACCCATCAGGATTCCGGCCAGGAGATAGCCGGCGTAGACAACTGCGATCGACGGCGAGAAGGCCATCACGACGTAGAGCACCATTGCGGCTCCAGCGCCCAGCTGGAAAACGGTCCTGTAGCCCCTGGCGTCGCCCATCAACCCGAACAGAAGGCTGCCGGCCGCAGTGGATACCATCAGCAGGGCCGTGAAAATGGCGACCGTACCTTCCGTGGCTCCCAGAATGCGAACTGCATAACCTGTGATGAAGGCGGTGCAGGCAAAAGCAACCTGCAGCGCGATCTGCATCACGATATAGCTCGCGAAGGAGGGTTTGTTTCTCAGGATGGCCGGGATTTCCTCGAGGTACCTGCGCACGGACTTGCGGGCGCCGCTGGTGTCGTCCGGGGATTCATCCACAAAAATAAGTGAGAACAGGGAAACGAGTAGAACCAAAAACCCCGTCAGGAAAACCCAACCGTAACCTCTGAAACCGCTGCCGGCTTCCAACATAAACCGCGCCGCGTAGGCGCCGCCGGCAGCCAGCAATGTGCCCCCGAAGTTGCCCGTGCCGGTTATCCTGCCCCTCTTCTCCGTCGGGACGCCCTTGGCGTACATGCCCATGAAGGCGGGCAAATTGAAACCGGTGGCCAGGTTTATGATCGCCCAGCACAGAAAAAAAACTATCAGCAGAGCCACTGGGTCTGACAGCCAGAAAACAGCCGCAACGAGAACCAGTATCGGCAGGCGCTCGAACAGAATGCCGACCCACACCACGTACCTTTTTTTTAACGGCAGCCGTTCGATGCGGCTGGCAGCGAGCAGCTGTGGCAGCAGCTGCCCCAGGCTTTGAATGCCGCCTACCATGCCGATCAACACGTTGGATTGCGTCAGACGGGCGATAAACATGGGCAGTATGGTTTGCGGCGAGAGGAAGCTCTGACCCAGGGGCCACCCAATAGCGTCGATAAGAAACATGAGCTGGTTCTTCTTGTGATTGATCCGCTTCAAGGCCCCTCCATCGATCGATTGCCGCGCGGAGTACTGTCTGCTGAACCGCTCAGAGTTGCGGCTTCAGCGGACTGTCGATCCATAGCCCTCTATAATGGGACTCGGCCGCTCTGTCAAGAATCGCCCGGTCGGCTGTCTACCGCCCGGACCGACACCTGCCGGGCGTTGCGGTCTGACCGTGGGCCTGTGGAGCGGCCGGCACTCCCTTCCCGGGCCGAACATTTGACATTATCAAGCGAGCATCTATAATGGCCAGATCATGAAGCGAGCCGTAGTGACCGGTCTAGGGCCGGTATCTTCGATAGGAATCGGCAAAGAGTCATTTTGGCAGAAGGCCAGCAGGGGCATTGGGCACTTCAGGAAGGTAGATTTTCCCGACATAGAGCTCGAGCAGTACAAGAGCCGCGTCTGCTCGCCTATCGACGATTTCAACCCCTCCGATTATATAGAAGACAGGCGCAAGCTCAAACGCGCCGCGCGGGCGACCCGCTATACGGTGGTGGGAACGTTTCTGGCCCTGCAGGATGCCGGGTTCGCGCTCAAGCCGATCCTCAACAGCGCGGCAGAAAAGCCCAATCTCTATTCCGTCGACGGGGTCGACCCCCGGCGCTGTGGGGTTATTTTGGGTCAATCCATGGACAACGGGGACATATACCTGCCGTCCCACGTGCGCTTCATCAAGCACAGCGGCCCGCGCCGCATGAGCCCCATCACGCTGCCCCAGTCCAACTCCAACGTGGGGGCTTCGACGACTGCGGAATGCTTCTCGCTGCGCGGCACCAACTTCACTATAGCCACGGCATGCAGCTCCGGCACGCACGCCATCGGCATGGCGGCCCTTCACATCCAGTTGGGGATCGAAGATGTCGTGATTACCGGAGGAGCCGAAGCACCGCTGCAGTCGTTTCTCTTCGGCTGCTTCGATCTGCTCGGCGCTATGAGCAGGAACAACGACGACCCGGGAAAATCGTCGCGGCCCTTCGACACAAACCGCAGCGGCTTCGTAATGGGCGAGGGAGCGGGCATTCTGGTTGTCGAAGAGCTCGGGCACGCGCTAAAACGTGGAGCCGCTATTTACGGAGAGATTGTCGGCTTCGGTTTTACCGCCGATGCCTTTAACATCATAGCCCCCGACCCCTACGGGCTCGCGGCCATAGAAGCAATCCGAAAGGCCATGGAAATGGCGCGGGTCAGTCCGGAGGAAATCGAGTACATCAACGCCCACGGGACTTCGACCCTGATCAACGACCCCAACGAGACGTATATCATCAAGCAGGTGTTCGGAGACTACGCCTATCAAATACCGGTGAGCTCCTCAAAATCATTCTTCGGTCACACCATAGCCGCGGCCGGCGGCCTCGAGTCGATCACATTGCTGCTGGCCATGGAGCGCGGGGTCATCCCCCCGACGAGCAATCTGGACAATCCCGACCTGACCTATTCCGACGAATCCGCTCCCGAGTTGGACAAGAGTTGCGACCTGGACTACGTACCCATAGAGCCCAGAGAGAAAAAGGTGGGGTTGGCCCTGACGCAGTCCTTCGGCTTCGGCGGCCAGAACGGCGTACTCATTTTCAAGCAGCTGGACAGGCTTCCGTAAAGAAGCAACCGCACGCGCGGGTGCTCATCAAGCGCTCTCCAGCCCGCTAATGTAGCGCTCGGTCTCCAGGGCGGCCATGCACCCGGTGCCGGCGGCGGTTACAGCCTGGCGGAATATCCTGTCCTGAACGTCCCCGCAGGCGAAAACCCCGGGCACGTCCGTAGCCGTGGACCCCGGCCTGGTTATGATGTACCCGGTCTCATCCATCTTTACCTGGCCCTCGAGAAAATCCGTGTTCGGTTTGTGTCCGATGGCGAAAAAGAGGCCGGAGGCCTCAACCTCGCTTTCTGCATTGGTTTTGACGTTTCGCACCTTCACGCCGGTCAGAAGCTGCTCGCCCAAGGCTTCGGCGAGCACCGTATCCCACATGACACGGATCTTTTCGTGGGCCAACACCCTGCCCCGCATGACCTTGCTGGCCCGAAGCTCATCGCGCCGATGCAGCATGGTAACGGTGCTGCCGTACTTGGTAAGAAACAAGGCCTCCTCGCAGGCCGAATCCCCGCCGCCCACGACCACCAGGGGCTTGTCTCTGAACACGGGCAGAGCGCCGTCACACACGGCGCAGGCGGAGATTCCCTTTTGCCAGTAGGTCTCTTCCCCCGGCACGTGCAGCCTCT
>SDBV01003577.1_pt1 | contig 22840 bp, 19 predicted proteins | sample 2277081 | NCBI WGS metagenome assembly SDBV01 (sample SAMN10402039, study PRJNA504765) | marine sediment metagenome | isolation source: marine sediment core GS10_PC15, 223 cmbsf | place: Arctic Ocean: Southern Knipovich Ridge | collected 2010 | reverse complement strand
TTGCTCAGAAAACGCAACATTTCAATTGATATAAACACTATATCTACAGGCTAATGTTTTGTAACATATTGAATTTCTGTGACATATGCTCAATTGCGCGAATTTGGCGTTCATAGATTTTTATTTGTCCTTCTTCCAATCGTCTTCCGGAAGTACCCAATCGAATATCATCTTTGGGTTGAATCAGAACTACTCCCATAGTCTCGGTCATTCCAAAAGTTTCCCTGATATAAATGCCAATTTTTTGAAACCATGCACTGGTAACTGCGGGCAATGCCGAGGCGCCTGAAATCACCAATTTCGTATTGTTTAGCCCCAGGGCTTTTCTGATTTTTTTCTTTATCAATCCGGAAAGGATGGGAATCTTCAATAAAGTATCCAATTTCTTTTCTGGCATTTTTGCCAATACACCCTGTTGAAATTTGGTCCAAATTCTGGGTACCGCTAAAAATACACTAGGCTGCACATCTGCAAGGTTTTTGGTAAATGATTCCAGCGATTCTACAAAAGAAATCTGGCCTTCATTATAAATTCCTCCTGTAACAACCAATGCCTGCTCAGCAATGTGGTTTAAAGGCAGGTAAGAGAAAAATACGTTTTTGCCAGGATCAGAGAGATTAAAATTGTTATGTACGGCTTCCTGCCCCATCATCAGGTTGGCTGGCGCTGAATATGGCATCACCACACCCTTTGGTACACCTGTAGTTCCTGAGGTATAAAAGATCGCCCAAATATCTTCCTGGGAAGGACGAAAGTTTTCCTGATCAGGCTCCTTATCCTTAATAAAATCATCCCAGGCTGTTCCCGAATCTACGACTGCGCTACCTTCAAAATGTCCAAATCGTACTACCGGTAAACTTGCAGGAATAGCTACTTTTGCATCGGCCCAATTTTCCAATTTCCCAACAAACAACATTTTGATCCCGGAAAGGTCAATCACTTCTTTCAATGGATCGCCAACCAAATTGGAATAAAATGGTACCGTCACAAACCCACCTATCATAATGGCAATCTCCGACAAAATCCATTGATAGCAATTTTTTGAATAGATCCCTACTTTATCACCCTTTTGTAGCCCGGCAGCTTTCATACCAGCTACTAAACGACGGGCTTCAGCCACCGATTCAGCATAGGAATACTCATCCCATTCATCTCCGTGTGGTTGTCTTAAAAACACTTCATTAGGTAAGTTTGCCTCCAATTCATATACCTTATCAACAAGGGTAGGATATGTATTCATAGTCATTTTCTTTATTTATAAATTTCATTTTTTAGTTTCTGACATCAAATGAACTAGGCCCGATGTGTAGAGCATCATTGATGTTGGCGTGTGGCTGGTGTTTTAACTAAAGCGTCAAGATAAGGAAACTATAAAAATTGCAAATGTAATTTCAGGATTATTTGCAAATAGGGCAGAAAAAAGCAATCCTTTTTCTGAATTCATATTTACAAAGCGAGATTTAAGTACAAACCACACGTAAAGGGGCATTTTCTGCTCGTAGCTGGTTTTGAAACAAGGGAGAGGGATAGTTATTTTTCATGTCCAATAATTTGCTCTTTATCAAGCTCAATCAAATCATAGGTATCAAATAACCTGATTACCGTTTCAAAATATTTGTCAAACAAGTTAATTAATTCTTTATTAATAATATTACCTGTAGTCACCAGCAATAATTTAGAAGGTATTCCTTGTATTAAATGAGAGTCCAGAAAATCAGAATCTTTTGTAATCAATATACGATTTTGATCTATTGCAACCTTTCTGATCTCATTATCATTAGTTCGTTCTTTGTTTGGCAAATCATCAGTGTGTAGTATATCATACCCTTTATTATGAAGGACTTTTGCCAATCTTCCAGGCAAGTAAGCATCAATCAGCCATTTCATGCAACAATACGATGTACTGTTTTAACCTTTGATAATTGCGACGCAAATGCCAAACATGCTTTTATATCCAGAGGTTCCAGTGCTGGGTAATCTTCAATTATTTCAATTTCAGACATCCCTGCAGAAAGTAAATCAAGTATTAGATCAACTGTGTAGCGTGTATTACGCACTGTGGGTCTGCCATGACAAATTTCCGGATTAAGGGTAATCCTTTTAATCAAATGCTTATCCATGTCTTTTTTATCAAATATACTAATAAATCATTTACAAGGCATTTTTGTAGTAACCCTCAAGTGCACAAGACCTGCCAGATTAATCCCAAATAATCTTCTTTGCCAACAAAGATTTTGAAATCTCAGTTGGATATAATTTCACTAAGAATGGCATTTTCGGATCGAAGTCGTTGCAACAACCAGGGCAGAAAAATCCATCTACGTTTCTTATTCGTCAACGTAAAGTTATTCATCCTTTCCAATTTTATAACTTATCAGCACATCGCCATGCCGTACAAGTAGCATACCATAATAAATGGCCGGTCTGGCCCAGTGGGGGCCTTTGCCCTCCTGAACACGGAAAGAACTAATCACTTCGAACTTTTTTGGAGTGGCTTGTTACAAGTGCAACAAGAAAACTCACTATAGCGTCATTTCGAGTGCAGCGTGGCAATCTCATCTTGTTGATTACCAAGTAAATCCCTCGGGTGTAAATGGGTAAACAATAAATAAGCACTCCAAGTTACTAATATCAATTACATCTATTTTTAAGGACTTATACCATTTTATGTGTTATTTATACACTGGTATTAATGAATACCTGAGAGTCATTTTAAATAGTTTATCTGATCCGTTGTGACCTAATGTTAATTCGTTTCTGTCTGTACAATCTTTCGTAAAATCTGTCCTTCATTAACTACAATGTATTTTATCACCGATATTCTCAAAATCGTTATATTTCTGTCAAATCAAAAATTTAATGCCGCTCCCAAGTGGTCATTCCCCATTCTGTAAGTATTTTATCGCTCCATTCCAGGGTTTTGTCAGTGTGGCAATTATTACAGGCATTACTTACTCCATATTCCATACTTTCTTTCGGATAGATAAACCTGAAAACATGTGTTCGTACTGTAATGGGCGATCTGCCAGTATGTTTTCCGGTTTTTGGCATGTGGCACTCGATGCATGACGATCCTGTGGAATTTAGTTTATGCTTTGTATGTGCAGTTAAAGTTGATTGATGTGGCCCAAGTGGTAAACCCATTTTATGGCAAGACATACAAAATTGATCTCCTCTGGAATTTTGTGCAGTGTTATCTAAGCTATGAGGATCGTGACAATTCATACAGGTTATACCATGTTTGTACATGTTTGATTGTATATACTCGTTACCCTGCATTCGGTTTTTAACGCCAATCCCGTTACCGTAAAATTTTGCATCGTTTACTCCCGGTTTAAAGGGCATTGCTTTTTTATACTTTGTTAACGACATTCCGGGCTCAAAACCATCAGCATAATCTTTAACAGTGCCGTACAAATCTTTTATAGTTAAGGAATCCAGGCGCTTATCAACATTTCTCATATGGCATTGCAAACAAACTTCCATCGAACGTATAGGATCGTGCCGACTTGCCATGTAGATATTTTCTTTTACATCATTTTCTACATGGATGCTTCCCGGTCCGTGACAGTTTTCACAATGAATACCAGGTTCAACTCTGGTTTGTGTGCTCATATAGCCTGTGAAATGACAACCATCGCAAGTATGCGAAGTTGGTATTTGATTATTGTCTTCAGGCCAGGCATCATGGTACCAGTCTTTAAATACGCTGTACGATTGCCACTTGGAATTTTCACTGTTCCATTGGTAATTCCCTATGTGGTAATTTTCTTTTCCATCTCTGTCTTTTCTCAACATGTATCTTTGTTTGAATTTACTTCCTATCGTATATACGATGTTTTCCAACTCAAAATCAGCATCATTTGGGAGCGTTGTAAAATCGCCAACAATTACGGAAGTATCTTTTTTTACATCCTGAATCATTTTTGTATGCATTGAAACAGATTGTATGTCGTAAATTTCCTGATGACATTCTGCACATTTTGATGATCCAACAAAATTTGCTCCTTTTTGGGCCTCTGGTTGAAGGTTGGTAAATGACCCCACGCGTTCTTTGGTGACCTGAGGTAGATATTTTACCAGCTGGTTAATCGGAGAGAAGTAAATAATAACACATCCGAAAATTAGTATTAGAATGATAATTATGGGAAGTAAAAGTTTTTTGCTTTTGTAAAAAACCATTTTCTAAATTTTACGTCCAAATTAGATATTTAGTTGAAACCCAACAAAAGAAATAAGAGTTATTTTGGAATCGTTATCTATTGAAAATAGGCCGGTTCCCAAAGATGTCATAAAAGAAAAAGTGTCGTTTGTCTGATATTTCAATCCTAAGTTCAGCACGCCTTCGAGAGTATCAAAATTCCATAAATCTGACCAATACACAAATTCACCCATAACATTCAATCTTTCAGACAAACCGTAGCCTATCAAAATACCATTTTGGAAAAAATCAGTACCGTTATTAAGATAGGCATATCGAACATCCATGCCCAGCACAACTTTGCCAAATGTTTTCTCAATTTGCAAAGGGAGAAGGTATTCATTTTCTGCATCGGTTTCTGTTGCAATAGAAATCTGTGGATACAATGAGAGAGAAATTCCGACTTTATCTTCATCCAGAAAACGATATTTAATTCCAAGTGTTATATCTCCAATCCTGTGTTGGTTTTCGTTTGGATCACTTCTGGTAAATAAATATGGAAATTCCAATTTAAGCTGTGTTCTTTCATTAAATCCAAAATTTATTTCGATAAGTGGAACTTCAAATTCTTTTTCAACCGTTTTTAATTCTGTATTGAAAGAAAAATTAATTTCCCATGTGCCTTTATCCGGCGTTCCCGGATCATCGGTAATCATTGGCGGGCCACCACTTTGTGCATGAAGTATAGTTGTAGAAATTTTCAGTAAAATAAGAATGTGTAAAAATTTTATCATAGGTTATTAATCGATTTACAGGAAAAGTTAAATAAATCTAACACGATTCTCTCTTAATTTTTCGAAAGTATTAACTTTATTTAAAATGTAAAACAGCTTTATTCTTATGAACGCTAACTATATAGCGTTGTATAAAAAATTTCCCCAATATAGTGATGAGACTTCAAAAAGTAAAAGTGTTGCCAAAGACTGTGGAATATCAAAAACGATGAAAGGGGAAATTATTTATACAACAGATTAATGACGTTTCGGTACTTTTTTGCTAAACATAAATAGCAACCGGATTTCACGTCCTTCAACATTTCCTCAAGAGAACCAAAAACCGTCAATAAGTCCAAAGTAAAATTTCCGGGATGTAGTTCATCATAGCTTGCCCTGGACGTGAATGCGCTTGCTTTCAGTAGGTAGCAATAATTAAGGCTAAGGTGAGCAACCTAATTCGACAGTGTTCCTTAGCAGGTAAATGCTATGACCCGACAAGCAATTCATGGTATAAAATTATGAAAACTTATCAATCTGGTGTGATAAAATTGCACGCAACTAAGAAGGCATGGTAATCTGTGGGGATTTTCCTCGTCCTGCGGCACTTTTACCCTGTCCTGCAATACGGACGCACCGTCCTGCGGGGGGTGGACAGCGCCCTGCGGTTGTTTTTGGTCGTCCTGCAAAATTATATTCTGCCCTGTGAGACAGGAGCCCCGTCTTGCGCAATATTCTTTGGTTTGATGTCCACAGGAGAAGATAAAAGCCCTCAGACACGCTTTGTGTTACCTTCCTTTGCATAAAGCGCTGCCTGAGGGATTGGAAAGTTTATCTGTCTCTGTAATTTTTACTTCGGTAGCCTTTCAGCCGGACCAAACTAATCCCGTTTTCGGGATTGGTTAGTTTACTTTTCTAAGCGCCTAATAAGTAATATTCGTGTATTAGTTGGCAAGAGTTTGGAGTGAACTAAAATTTAAAGTGCCTAAAGTTATGAAGAACTCCTTAACTTTAGGCACTCTATGTACTTGAAACTCCAGGCACTTTTTGGCTCGTTCAGCTTAGGTATACTTTCCCAAATACCGCTTAGCCTGCATCGCAAGAAGGCGAATTCAGCCTGAAGTACAAAGTTGGCTGTCACTAAAAAATTGCTTAATTATTACCCATCTTTAATTACTTTTCAGTGATCCGCCTGAACAAAAGTTGATGCGATTAGAATACGAGCACCTTGTCGCTATCCACAACCCAATTGGTAAGTTCTGCCATAGTGCTAATTTCTGCTCCTTCTATTAGTTGGGTATTTTTTAGCCCTCTTGCATCTGCGCAACTACCACATATTTTTACTTTAGCACCTTTTCTAATAGCAATCTTCAACATTCTTTCAATATTGTAGTATCCATTTGGTGTAGTTTGATTTGCCACGGCACAACTTGCAGCATCTGCCATCAAAAAAACTCTTACTTCAACTGTTTCGTGGTCTTTGCCAAGCTGATTTGCTAAACGTAAAGCATTATATGCTTTTTCTGTTCCGTAAGGGGCGTCATTAATTATGATTAAAATATTCATACTGATTCATTTTTGATTAAGAAATATTTCTTTTCATTTATTTATATTGTTCTTTGGCGATTTCTCCTTTTGCATATATTTTTTTGAGAATTTCCAAAGGAGTTTCAATTTGTAGATGTATTCTTATTTTTTATTCATTCCCTTCATCATTGGACACATTTGCCCCATTGTTTTTCTTTCGGATTCGCCTTCGCCTTCCAGTGTTTTTAAATACGCCCAAACAGCATCTTTGTCGGATGTGGTCAGAAAATCAAAAGAAGGCATAAAGCAAGGGCCTGTTTGCAGTATGTTGTAAAATTCATCTTTGGTAAATCGTTTAGTTGCTCCATCAAATGGAGCCGGTTCCATCATCGAACACATTGTTATTGCGTTCGGTGGCAATGGATCGTTCACAGAAAGGCGGTGACAACTAATGCAATTACTCATTACAATATTTAGGCCTAATTCGCTTGGTGTAAATTTTTTAATAGCTACTTGCTGTTCTGGTTCGTTGAAAAGATAGGCAATGATGGCGTTTATTTCGTTGTCGGAAAGATTAGTATGCGGAGACATCAATCCTTTGCCGTTTTCAATTTGCTTGCGAATCTGTTCATTGCTCAACTTCTGCTTAATATTTACAAGCGATGGAAAAGTGGGGAGATTGCCTTCTCTATTTAATCCGTGGCAGCCCGCACAATTCATTCGGAAAAGTTCTTGCCCTGTCGCAACTGTATCCTTAATAGTGATATCGGTATCTGAAATTTTATTGTTGATCGCCTTAACACTAACCGTCATGATAATAAAAGCCGTTAATGCAAGCATCGAAAATATCAGATTTTTTGTTTTCATCAGCGTTTATTATTACAGTTATTGAATAATTTTGAGTATTACTTTTCGTTCAAAATAATTTCCTTTCATTCCTTCTTGTGCATTGCCTTTCATGCTTTCACCTTTAGTTAGCATTACCTGCAATTGAATTTCAGCATCCTTTGCATAGCTTAATGGTTGAATAGTCATTGGTAGACTTGTAATATCGGAATTTTCATATCCAGGAAGTTTATCACCAACCACGCGACACGATATTGGTAGATTTACATCCCAGCCAGGAGCAAATTTTGAAAGTGAATTTGTTCCGATAGTTGTCGGGTCAATATAGAGCCAAGCATTGCGATAAGGGGCAGAAATGAAGTTGTCTTTTTTTCTTCCTATTACGGTGAGAACTGTTTTCTGTTCCCATCTTTTTGTTTCAATTAAAAAGGTTCCGTCTGCTTGCTTAAATGATTTTTTGGTGTCTTTGTCCAGAATGTCGATGATGATTTTTCCATCGTCATTCCACTGCCCGTTGTTTGCGTGGCAGGAAAGACAATTTTTTGAATCGCTCAAAATACCAACTGCCGGCGGATAGGCATTAGCGCTGCTAATTCCAAACGACGATGATATATGAGTTTCCCGAAATTCGGGGTGATAAATACTTTCTTGTTTTGTTAAGCTGTTCAATATAACAATTACCAAAACGGTAAAACATAGGATAATGGCTTTTACTTTCATGATTGATGGTTTTATTTTTATTAAAATGAAATCAATTATAAATTATCTTCAATATGTTTCATTAATTCTTCTTCTGAAACCATTCCAAAATGTTTCCAAATTTCTTTACCTTTTTTAAAAAGAATAAATACGGGAACACCTTGAATATTGTAGGCTTTTCCAAGCTCTTTACTTTTATCGACATCGATTCTCATTACGACAGCATTGTCTTTGTATTTTTCTTCAATTCCATCAATAATTGGAGCCATCTTGCGGCACGGTGCACACCATAATGTATGAAAGTCAACCAATATGGGTTTGTCCGTTGCCAATAAATCGTTGAAATCAGCCAATGTCATTTGCTTAATTTTTATATCTTCTGTGACGTTCGGTATAACAATTGGATAGCTGCGACTTTTCCATTCAGAAATTCCACCCTTTAAATTATATACTTTGTCAAACCCATTTTTTATCAGTATTTCAGCTGCCTCATAGCTTCTGCCACCTGATTTGCAATACACATATATCTGCTTGTCTTTTTGTATCAGATTAATTTTAGCGTTAAAATCATCATCGTATAAATTGATGGTGCTTGCATTGTTGATATATCCCTCCGAGACCTCCTCCGGGGCGCGCACGTCAAGAATAATTCCCTTGCCTTCATCAACAAGTTCTTTAAACTTTTTTGCATCAATATTTTCTATTAATGATGTCGATTGTTGTTCTTGATTATTATTGCTGCAACTGCTTAATAGTATAATCGCCACAAATATTTTTAGAACCGTTTTCATAAAATTTACTTTTAGTCTGCACAATGCAGGATATAATTATTTATAAGGTTAATACGTTCGTTATCATGTCATTTCATTGACTTTTGTACCCGGGAAATAATTTGATAATTTAATTTCCCCACTTTTACCAGGTTGATCTGCTTGTCAACCAGCCTGCGGCAGGCAGTTGACTAATTCCGTTTCAAATGGATTATTGAAGTTAGAAGTATTTATAAAACCAATACTTTTCAAACCATACTTTCGTCCAATGCCAGAAGTAACCGGGCTTTTTCATTTTTACCATTGGCAATGGAGAAGCATAGAAATTACCTCCGGCATAACCTGCTTTTCCGTCACCTATTTCTACAAAGCATTCACCTTCACCATTGAATGTTTTGAAGTCATTTTTACCCTTGATCTTTTGATCGATATTGTGAGCAACCGTTTCTGCCTGATAATGTGCGAATACTCCAGCCTTTGGTAATGGTTTGCCCACCTCTAACGGTATAGTTGTAATATCACCGATGGCATACACATTTGGAAATTGAGTTTCCATGGTATTTCTATGAACTTCTATCCATCCGGATTTTCCGCCTAATTCAGTATTGCTAATGACTGTTGGACATTGATGCTTTGGCGTAAAAGCCAATAAATCGTATTCCGCTGTTTTGCCATTTTTGAATGTCAAGGCGTTTTCTGTGGTTTCGGTGAGCTGATATTCAGGATTAAACTTTATGCCTTTCATTTCTACCATTTGTCTTACAGCTCCCGACAATTCCTTTCCGGCCACTCCCATTGGTCCGGGCTCGGGTGAATAAAGAGATATTTCTGTTTTCTGGCTAAGCCCTTTGTTGCGGATATAACTTGCAATAAGCATAGCTGCTTCATAAGGCGCTGCAGGACATTTAAATGGAAGTGAGGGAACCAAAACAGCAATTTTACCACCCTTAAAATTTTGAAGTTTTTCACTAAATGCTGTAGCTCCTGCTAAGGTATAAAAATCATAACCATAACTATTTAGCTTATGTTCGTATGTCTGTTCTACTCCAAGTGAAATAATCATATAATTCCCATCGTATTCCTTTCCATTTACGGTAACAGAAACGGCTTCAGGATTTATATTTTCAATTTCTCCGATTACAACTTCGACGCCTACACCTGCAAGTTTTAGGGTGTTTCTAAATACTTGTTTTGGCTTACGTTTACCAACCATTAACCATAGAAGCGAAGGAGCAAAAACATTCTTTTCCTCTTTTTCAAAAAGAATAATTTTCGCTTTGTCGCCAACTTTTTTACTCAATTCTTTGGCAGTAATAATACCACCTGTTCCAGCGCCTAATACTAATATTGTTTGACTCATTTGATTAAGGATCCTAAGTTTTCAAGAATTTTCATTTGTTTTTCAAGGGTGTCTATAAGAACCTCTCGCATCAGCTGACAAGCATGAGATACCTTTTTGGATGCAAGTGAATAATATTTGTATTTTCCCTCTCGTCTCATTATTAAGATGCCTTTTTTTGTCATTATGGTGAGATGCTGGGATAGGTTGGATTTCAATCCTCCTGTTACTTCAAGAATATCAGAAAAGCAAAGCTCATTTTCCTGCAACAAATCAATAACTTCAATTCGTAAGGGATGCCCCATTGTCTTACACACATCAGCATGGAGCTCATAAATCTTCTTTTCATTCACTGTTTATGTGTTTAATAGTTCACAAAACTATAAACTATAAATTTATGAGACAAGTCTTTTTCGATTTTAACATTATTTTTCCTGATTTAAGGTTTTTGTTTTAGCTGACGCCTGAAGGGAAAGGCAACAAAATTATTCCGAAAGCAATCGGGACTTATTGCGGCTGTTTTGGCATTCATTGAGAAAAATCAAACACTAAACACATCAGAATGGATATCCAATAGAGATGTTCCACAAAAGATTTTCTTTTCTCCATTGGCTATCGAACAGATTCACTTCATTGAATACCCAGCGTTCTCCTTCCGGCAACCACGGTATACGAACAGGGAAAGCCCAGTCAAACCGTAATACAACAAGATCAACATCGATACGCAGGCCAACTCCAAGACCAACGGCTATTTCTTTATAAAATGTATCTACATCAAATTTTCCGCCCGGACGAAGGGAATCTTCATGCGCCAGCCAAATATTTCCTAAATCTGTAAAAAGCGCTCCTTTCAGGTATCTGACTATTGGAAAGCGGAATTCTGCATTTGCTTCCAATTTTATTTCACCTGTCTGATCAATTAGCACATTTTCTAAACCATCCTTCGGTGGGGTGTAAGTACCTGGCCCCAGAGATCTGGCACGGAAAGCACGGATACTATTTGTGCCCCCCGAATAAAATTGTTTTACGTATGGCATTACAGTAGAATTTCCATAGGGTAATCCAATTCCACCATGGATTCTTGTAGCAATTAAAGCTTCTTTTCCTGTTTTAATGTAATAACGGGCATCTATCCTGAACCTAAAATATTGCGAAACAGGCTTTCCAAAGACCTTTGCCGTATCTGGAGAGGTACTTTCACTTGATGTGATATTGTGGATCAATCCTACCAGGTTACCGGAAGGATCAGCGCCAAAAGAAAAATAATACCGTGCTTTTGTTGGATCACTGAGATGATTGTAAATAAAATTGTAAGAAGCTCCAATTATAAACTGTTCCTCAAAACTTTTGCGAATTGATGGATTTAACAATAAAAAGTCTTCGAATTTATCAGTGGCGTCCAGAAGATCTGTCAGGCTAATATCTATTGGTTTAAATTTATGAGTAAGATATTTATTTTTTCTCCAGGTATATTCCAGCCCGGTGTTGAAGGTATGGAATTTATAATATGACAAACGCGCATAAATACCTGTACCGACAGAAATTCTTGTAAACGGTGAATAGGGTTTGGATATCTTTTTAGTTTTGAATGGGATAATTCGAGGAAAATCGAGACCTGCATCTACGCTTATCTCATAAGCTGTATCGCCTTCCTTTTCTCCAGTGATTTGTTTTTCAAATCGACCTTGGAGGTTAACAGAGAAAAGTTCGGCTCCACGCAGAAAGTTTCTGCTCTTGAAGCTTAGTTTCATACCGGGCCCTGCAAAATCATTGGATTTGTTGGTGACATTGAGCTCAGAGCTTACGGACATTTTTTGACTTGGGGTGAGCGTCAGCAGTGCATCCAAGGTGTTTTTTTTTGTCGGGAGATTCTGTATACTTGACATTTACATACCTATAGGCTCCGGTACCCATCAATTGTTTGAGGGTATTGCTATGGTCTTTTTTGGAGTATATACTGTCCTTTTGTAGAAAAACAGCATTCAGCATCATCCTGGTCTTCATGTAATTTTTAGCTGATAGTATCGTGTAATTTCCATAACTGGATGTATCCGGATGATAATTTTTCAGCCTGAAGTCTTCTGCTATAGATATATTGTTTAATGTATAAATCTCAGCAGACTCCCTGGGATTATCCTTTTTTAGAACTAGCTTGAGTTTCACACGATTACCCCCTTGAGAAGAATCCGCCTTAAACAAGAGGTAATCAGGATCAAAATAATAAAATCCCTGATTTTCCAATGCTACATCAATTCGCTTCCGCTCTTCTTTGAGCGCCTCCAGGTTGTATGATGAGCCTTTGGTAATGAGTGATTTGGATTGAGATTGATGGATTGCTGTGGTAATTTGATCTATAGGCTCGGGAAAGATAATCGTATCGATTTTATAGCTCACATTCGATTTTACGATATATTCAATTTGAACTGTCTTTTTCTTTTCCTGAATAGTGCAGTAGGTATGGGCATTAAAACTCCCCTGGTGGTACAATCGATTTTCAAATGCCAGCTTCAGCTTGGGGCAGACCTCTTCATTGTACAAGGCAGGGGATTGCCCAAGTTTAAATTTTAACCAGCGCTTAAAGCCTTTTTCTTTTTGCAATTTGTTAAATGAATTGTAAATAACCAGCCTGGGCCTCATCCACAGGAATTTCCCGTTTGGTTTTGGCGTCAGCTCATTTTTAAGTTCATTTATTACTTTTCTATGATTTCCCAGGTTCTCCTTATCCTCAATACGTATCGTGTTTTTCGTTACTATTTTCTGCCCGTCGGATAGTTTTCCAAGACCGGTACATGAGCTGATAAGAAATATCAAAAGAATGATATAAAGACTTTGAGCCCTACACGAATGAAAGTCAATTGCAATGGTATCGATATAATTGTAAGGTTTATCCAAAAATCAACATCATTCAGGTGAAGGTAAGGGATCGTTTTTTTCAATATCGTTACTCATCTTAGATTCAGGATCCCTTTGTTTTCTTTTTAAACTGTCAAATTCCTTTACAAAAATAAATGCAAAACCAGAATTCTGGATATCACCATCGAAGAGATCCCAGGCGTTTTCACGAAATGCTTTTATCCGGTAATTTCCTGATTTAGTAATGTGATAGCTTACGGCAAATTCAGTCATTCCTGCGGTGCTCTGCGTTCCGGGATTGGTGTTAGCCCCTTCGAGATCAATATGGCTTTCCACTTCGGCAGACACCCGGTCATTAAACATATTTTTTGAGACTTTTACATCCAACTGTGTACGTGTTTCGGCTTTTCCCGAGGCATAATCGTCAAAGGTATTTACCCCCATATCTACATCAATGCCCTTTATGATTTGGCCGGTCAGATTATTTAGTTGCTGTGTCATGATGGCATTTACACTATTCCGTGCTGCCGTGGTTGCGAAATTACTGCCGGAAGAACCATCATTTATATCCGGATTTTCTGGAATAAAGGTCCCTCCGACAAGAAGGGCAAATGCCTGTTTGTTACGTTCCGCTTCCATGCTTGGCTGCTCCAGGATATTGAGTTTTGAAGCTATAGTAGGATTGTCGTTTTTGTATCTTTCCGGCAGGTCAATGCCAAATGAAATCGTCGGATACGATATTTGATTATTTATTTTGAGAATAACTTCATACGGCAATCGCTGGTTGTACATCGTTTTTTCACTGCCGCCAATCTCATTGGATACCAGGCCTACAGAATTGGTTTTGACTTCATATCGCGCTGACAAATTAATTTCCCCATCCATCACATTTCCTGACCAACTGATGGCGCTGCCCGGGTCATATACAAACTTCTTTTTCACCAATCCATAAAACGACAACTCGTAAAATCCTTCCCTTAACTCTATGAGCCCCGTCAGATGTCCTCTTTGCGTATCATTGTACTTGTATTGCAAGTTTCCGTTTAGCTTGAATGAGGTAATATCCCCAGAATTTGGATCTATAAATATTCTAAACTTAGCTTCAGGATCTACCTCAAGATTCACAGTTAGATCTATCCCGCTAATCATTGAGATCAAGGAGTCCCCGATAAACTGACTTTCTTCCTGAATAACAATAGCTTCTGATTTATCGTTGAAATCGGTAAAAACAACAATTTCCTCATCCGTAATTAATTCCAGATCTTTGCCAGGCAACTTATACATTATATCGGTTTTTTCATTGATCGAAAAACCGGAATTAACTACCATGTTTGAGAGATTTCCCTGGATATCTATATCAATTCCCATAAAGAATTTTCCAATGATCGTTTTGCTCTTATCCTCTTTACTGTTCACCAGCATAAAATCTGGCGAAGTCAGTTTTAAATCAAATATTGGATTAGAAAAATTCCTGGCATCAATACTCCCCATGACAGAAATTTTATTCAGCATACTATCAGCAATATTGAAGTTATTAAACTTAAACAGGTTATTGTCTATCGAAAGTGACCCATTTGCAGTAAATGATGCATTCCCAACTCTGGAGGACATGGAAAGATCATTAAAATTGATTCGCCCATTAATGTCCGGATTCGCAGCTTCTCCAATGATTTCTATTTTGCCATTTATCCCTCCTTGCAAATCAGTTATATATTCATCCACTAAACTTGAAAAAACCTCCGCCTTAGCTATATCAGTTGTGAGCGTTGCTTCAATAATCGTTTGTGGAGATGCAGCATCAGATCTGCCCTCCAGTTGTATGGAATTTGCATCATTTGTCAGGTTCAGAGTGTAGCTAATATCCTCCTGCGGATTATAGTCCAACAACACATCGAGATTTCCCAATATTTCATCATAAAAGCTTAACTCCTTAATGCTGAACTCACTTTTAACCATAGGATTACCAAATAAATCTGTGACATCGATGTATCCACCCAACCTTCCTTTTATAAGTTGTTGATCCTCCTCCTTTTCCAGGATTGATGTTATATTTTGTAAATTGAATTGTTCGATATTCAATTTCAAATGATCATTCATGGATTCAAGCCAAATTTTCTGATTTTCATATGATAGTAAAGCAGACTGAATACCGATATCCCTGTTTTTAATGATTATTTTATTGTTTGGATCGACATGCCATTTCCGGCGGTCAATGGTGAGTTTTTCAGGATTCAGGCTGATTATGTATGCGCTATCCGTATGCGTCACATTGGTTTCAAACCTATATTTAAGACTATCCTCCACATCATGGATGGCCAAGAATATATTGGCATTCTGCTCTGAAAATTGTGTGGAAAATGCCAGGTTTTTTACAAATGCAGAATCGTATGAAAACTGTCCCAATTCCAAGTGGGACGAGATAGTATCTTCTTCAGAATTTAGCCTAAATGACAAGTCGTCCAGCTCCCAATTTGCATATTTGAGTTGTGGGATTCTGATATCCGCTTCAAACAAATCATGAACGCTATCGTAACTTGCATGGCACGTATCAATGGTAATTCCCTTTAGCTCATCAAAAAGGAAATCGGTAAAAAAATCAGGTTTATTCATGGATAAATCAAATTCAAAATGATACTCTTTTTCACTCAGCAACGAATCCGGAATTGTAAAATAATTGTGAATATGATTGTTAAACGCAGTTTTTAGATCTCCAATTTTGGTGTTTCCGGTAAGTGAGGAATTAAAAATATCTGAAGTAAAGTTAAAATTGGTGTACTCCTTCCTAATGTCAGAAACAAGTTTGATTTCGCTGATTTCATAGCTGTCAGCAGCATTGGACAAATGGATGTCCGATAAAATAAATGTCCCGTCAATATCGTCTGTGGAAGTAAAATCTGTGTTAATATCAATATTACCGGAAATCACCAAATATTCTTTCAGAAGGTTCATGCCATACAAATCTGCATTTTTCACCTCGATTTCCAGGTTATAATGATTGGATGGATCAATGAGCAATGCTTCCCCGTATGCAACAAAGGATAATAAGGGATCATCAATGGAAGAATTAAACGAATACAGCTTATCCTTTTTCTCCATATCTATTTGAATATTTTCAAAAGTATTTTCTAAGATATCCATGGAATGAATATCAATTTTGCTTGTAAAAGCAGTAACTATACCTTCTGATTGTTTGCCTTTAAACTCTCCGTCAAGCTCTAATACCCCATAGATACTATCCTTTAATACCTGTCCTACATCGAATGATGGAACATGGAAATTGATTGATAACTCCTCCCCATTTAATTGAACCTCGGTGAGCAAATCGCCAAAGTCGGTACGCAAATTTAAATCACCATCCATGAAATCGGGTCTGTATTGAAATGTGCCTGCTAAACCAATATTTTCTGGCAACGATATTTGGGCCGGAAGTAAGGTGTCTGGCAAAAATACATTAAGGTCTCCGGCAGATGTGATCAGGGTATCTAATTCAAGAATGATTTCTAAATCTGTAGAGGGCAAACCTTTAATGAAGCCTTTTGCTTCGACAACCGTTGATACACCTATGCCCGCCGTACAATTCTCTAATTGTAGTTTATCTAAAGTTCCATGGACTTTCAACGCATTCACTTCAAGCTGATCAATTTTTGCAAGCAAGGGGAAGTGATCCAAAACGGAAGTAAAAGGCTTTATATCCGGGATATGGATAGTTCCTTGCAAATCAGAATTCATCTCGAGCTTTTCGATATATTTTCCTATTCCCCGTAAGGATGTGAAACCAATGGAGGCAGTCCCGAATACAGCGCTTTTTGGTGTAGAAAATTTTACATTTATAGCATTAATTGACTGGTTGTCCATGGAAAATTCACCTTCTGCGTGTGTAAGCTCAGCGCCGGAAATCTCCTTTACCCGAAGTTCTTTCACTTTTGCTCCGGCACTATTTTTATTGAAGTAAGCGCTATCTGCCAAAATACTAAAATCGCTGAATGCCATATGCCAATAATCAATTCCTGTGCTATCCCGCCCCTCAATCCCGAGATCCATTTTGTATGATGCATTGGAGATATCCGCATTTTCTATTAAAAACTTCCATGGAAAGTCGCCAAAAGTAAAATCATGATTTACACTATTTTCATTAGTTGGAGCCGGTTCCGGGCTTTGATCTGTGGAATCCTCAGGAATTATTTTTAGGACCACATCCACTCCATCTGCCTGAAGAAGTTCCAATTTTACATCAAATGATTTCAGGTCAAGTGTTTTCGGCCTTAGCTTTGCCCTGTGCAGATCGGCAAAAAGTGTCAATTCTTCATGAACGGAGGTAAGGGAAAAGTGGATATCATTCAGATTCAACTCCTCCAAATTTATATCAAATGGCAATTCGGGCGCCTCATTTTTTTGTTCTAAGGGAATTCCTGAATTTGATTTGGGAGCAAGGGAAATTGACAATGAGGTCTCATGAAGATCAATCCTTCTGATGTCAAGTTTTCCTGAAATTACATCTGCGGAATTGCTCTCAATCAATAAATGTCCTAGATTTAATGTAATTCCACTTGAATCAATCTGATTATTAAAATCAGCTTTCAGATTCTTAAATTCGAGTTCATCAAAACCAAATTCCCATGTAGATCCTGATTTTTCCTTTACACCCTTTTCCGGATTTGCAAATACATCGATCAGAGGAGAAAAATTGAACGAACTATCCGAATGCTTTTTGTAAATATTTGCCTTCAGACCATCTATAAGCAAATAATCAATATTGATTATTTGCCTGATCAAGGGAATAAGATCAGTATTTATTACAATTTTATCACAGTAAAAAAGTGTATCAGATTCATGATCTTCTATGAAAATACCGCCAATATTAATGGCTTTAGGAAAAGCAATATGAATGGAGCCAATATCCACTTTCATATTCGTCTTTTCACTAATTATGCCTGTGGCTTTGTTTATGACAAAATTTTGAACTGAAGGAATCAGCAGCAAGAGGGAGGCGAGAATCAGGATGGTAAAAAAAGACGCAATAATCCATGCCAGTATCTTCATGATACGTTTCAAAATTGTGGCTATGGAAACTTTACGAATCATGATATTTCTGAAGGTATGATTTCTGTTTCGTTAAAATTAATCAGGAATATGAATTATAAAGGAGAAATTGAAGAAATAGTATAGAATAAACCGTAAAATCAGGAAAGAAAAAATCCATTAAGAGTACTCATAATTTTCTTCCAGGTATTTCATGACTGATTCGGGATAAACCATATTCAGTCCAGGAAATCTTATCAAATTATTGAGAATTTAATTAATATAAACACACGTTTAATGAAGTAACAAAGTCCATGGAAGTTTGTTTCTCACTTGATATAACTCACTAAATAAATCAATCCAAATTTTAATTTTCTTAGTGTCTTTGTTAAAATGGGATAATATGAAAAACTTTATATCAAAATTCTGACGGGGAGATCAGATAATAATATAAGTTTCGAACAACTGTGTCAAATGCTTAAAAAATTAAATTTTAATGAAAGAAGGAAAGGGAGTCATCATATTTTTTATAAAATTGGGATTGACGAAATTCTAAACCTTCAAGAAAAAGAAGGTAAAGCAAAAACTATCAAGTAAAGCAGGTAAGAGAACTTATTATTAAAAACAAACTTAAAATTGATACGGAGGATGAGTTATAAATATGAAATTATCATTTATTGGAGTGAAAACGATAACTCTTATTTGGCTGAAGTTCCAGAATTGGATGGGTGTAAATCAGATGGGCAAACCTATCAGGAGGCAATATCGAATGTCGAGTTAATTATCAGTGAATGGATTGAAACAGCGAAATTAATTGAAAGAAAAATTCCGAAACCTAAGGAACTGTAAAGAAATAAGTTGCGCAAATTTTGCTCAATTATTTTTTCTTTATCCAAGGCAAAATTTGAAAGCATAGCAACGCTATGGTCGAAAATTTTAACGACTTAGAAAGGAAAAAGAATGATCAAAATGGGTAAGTTATTTCTTTACGGTTCCTAAGGGCAAATTAATGTACGCCTAAAATAAAGGTGAAAGAAAATCAAAGTCCTGTGAATGCATTACTCTTTGTTGTGTTACCGAATAACCTTGGGTTTTTGCATCGAATTAGCTGAGTCATATAATCAGTTTAAAATCCTTTTCAACAAAAACTCCATTTTCAGATTTCTTGTATGAGGTAGTAATTATGGATTTTTCTTTCAGGAACTTGCTGTAAATCCCGTCAAACAAAATACGCTCTTCAATCGTATCATTAAACTTTCCGAGTGCATCCAGTACGACTTCAGAGATTTCTCGAATAGCATTTTCATTTCCCGAGGAGTAAGTAATGTAGTCGCACAAATTATTTTTAATGCAATATGCATTGAAAAGTGGATTTGCCTTTCTGCTCACCAAAAACCGGGCACCGACTTCTTTTGCCAGCGATAGATCGAGGATGTCATCAAATACAAATAGTATCTGATCCCGCTCTATGTTCTGCTCTTTTTTCAAGTGCTCTAGCAAATCTGCCTTATGTTTTACCTGAAAATATACATTGTTCAGATTCTCTCTTTTGGCCCATTTGAATGCAGTCTGGTTTGTTTCTCCAGTAACAATTGCTGTATAGGGAATATGTCCCGACATTATGAAGTAGCCAAAGCGAAGCATGTTGACGCCCATGCTATCCACTTCATTAAAAGCACTGGGAACTTCTCCTTTTACACCACTATTGAATACCCCATCCCAATCAAAAAGGATGGCTTTTATGCTGTGTAGTTTGTCCTTTAGCACTTTGGAAGGAGTGGTGAATTCGCCTCCGTTGCATCTGAATATATCTTCCTGCATCAATTGTTGTTTGCTGTTTGTTGATAGTTGTTAGTTGTTTGCCGATTTCCTGACAACAAACAACTAACAACTATTACCCATTACGCCTTGTCCAATTTCATCAGATCCTGAATGTCAATCATTCCAATAGCCTTGTTATTTTCCGTAACTATAAGCGTGTCGACTTCAGAATCTTTAAACATATTTGAAGCATCAATCAATAAAGCGCTTGCTTCAATAGATTTTGGAACGCTAAAGTTCAAATCGCCAACTTTTTTATTTACTGACTCTCCACCTTCTTTTTCGATCATTCTTCGTAAATCCCCATCCGTGAAGACGCCAATCGGCGCTCCGGCGTCATTTACGATGGTTGCTGCCCCGAAGCCGCCTACGGTCATTTTTACCAGCGTATCATGAATGGTATCCGAAGTAATAACTGTTGGGTTCACTTCGGTTAAAATGTCTCTAACCTGCTGGGTCATCAGCCTTGTGTGTTCAAAGAATTGCTTTGTTCCTATTTCAGTAAGATTATTTGTAGTAAGCTGTTTGATAATCTTCCACGGAGCGGTAATGGTATGCACACCAACATTCAATCCATTTCTTACGTGCTCAATACTTCGCACCGATGAGAACATGATTTTCGTATCATAGCCATAATAATTGACAGTCTCCACACATTGCTCGATCAAGGAAATAGCGTCAAGTCCCTGATCCTGAGACCTGCCTACCAGCGGGCACACATAAGTCGCTCCTGCCGCCATTGCCATATACGCTTGTTGCAGCGTGTACACAAGATGGACATTTACTAAAAAACCTTCGTTCCTTAACATTTTACAAGCTTTCAAACCTTCTAAAGAAACCGGGATTTTATACACGGTTTTGCTTTTATCCAGGCCAAGGTCAGTTTGCCGTTTTGCTTCAGCAACGATTTCTTCAGCTGTAGCTCCTAAAGCTTCAATCTGTAGAATAGGAACAATCTTAGAAAGTTCTACAATAGTGCCATCAATGTCCGTGATGCCATGGCGGTGCATAAAGGTTGGCGTTGTGGTTAATCCATTTAGAAAGCCTAGCTCAAAGGCTTCTTTAATTTCATTTACATCTGCTGAATCAAGATATAGTTCCATATGGTTTGATATGTTTATTTTTAAAATTTTTCAAATTAAATTCTCACTAGTCAAAATATCAATCAATTTCGCGCTATTGCGATCCTGTTTTTTCGAAAGGAACAATTTCTGTCCATAATCTCGAAAGATTGCTTCGTTCCTCGCAATGACGATAAAAATTGTTTGTTATTTGTCATTTGTAGTTTGTTATTTGACTTTTATCTGTATTGTGTTACAATATTATGAATTTCAATGAGAGGTTTCATAAACTCTTCCAGCTTACTGACATCCAACTGGCTCGCTGCATCGCATAGCGCTTCTGAAGGGCAAGGGTGAGTTTCAATAAATAATCCATCCACTCCCGCCGCAACACCACTTCTACCCAATACTTCCAGATATTGTTTTGCTCCACCACTTGGATCTGCACTTGGGATGCCATATTTCCTGATCGAATGGGTCACATCAAAAACAACCGGATAACCGGTTTCCTGCAAATGATAAAAGCTTCGCGGATCTACGACCAGGTCGTTGTATCCCAGGGTGAAACCTCTTTCTGTCAAAATAATTTGTTCATTCCCTGTAGATTCGATTTTCTTCACCGGTTTAATCATATTCTCAGGAGCAAGAAATTGACCATGCTTTATATTTACCACGCGTCCTGTTTTTGCAGCTTCCAGAACAAGAGTAGTCTGCATACATAAATACGCTGGGATCTGAATAATATCCAACACTTCAGCCGCTGCAGCCACCTGACCCGGATAATGAATATCAGATAATATCGAAAACCCGAATTCCTTTTTTATTCGATCAAGTATTTTTAATCCCTCTTCGATACCAGGCCCCATATAATACGAAGCATCACTTCGGTTATCTTTCATAAAAGAAGATTTGTATATGATGGGTACACCGATACGCTCTTCAATTTTTTTCAATTCCTCGGCAGTAGTCATCATCACCTTTTCGTCCTCAATGACACAGGGGCCGGAGATTAGAAAAAGCTGATCGGAACCACACGTTATATTTCCTACATTAATTTTCTTGATACTCATAGGTACTTCATTTGTTGATATTTCTGATTCAATTCAGGTCTTCCCGATTATCCACAGAAACGCATTTATTATTACTGATTCCTACCTTTATATTTCCTCCTTTTGCAAACCATCTGTTTTGCTCCAGACTTTTCGCTTTTTTTTAAAATTGGTGCGCAAACTTATAAAATTGTTATTTCAATTGAATGGATTTTCTTCACTATTAAATTTTTTAAGCTGAACTTTTTATAGAAATGCTAATAACCTGTATTCGACTATAAAAAGAAATGCAATTGGACATGAACCGTCATTTCGGAAATTTTCTTTTTATATTTTTCAAAAAAAAGAAAATTACCTGCCTGATCCGGTAGGCAGGTCCGCAATCTAAGTTAACCAAGTCTTTTAGATACCGGAAAATTAAGCCCTTTAGAAATTTAGGGCTTAATTTTCCCTGCCTTTGCCGGCAGACAGGCGGCATGACGCTCTATTTTAAAATCGAACTCAGGTTAATAGAATCAAAAAAAAAACATATCGATGAACGTATTTTAGCCTGAAAGTTTCTGACAATGGTATTTAATGTCACGACCTATTCCAGGCTTTGGACGGATAGGCCGGTCAATTCCATTTTTGAAACCTCTTTCGTTTTGGAACACTCAGATCCTTAAGCTCTATTCACGTTCTATATATAATATCCTGACTGCCTAAATTGAACACATTTTTTTATTGGCATTGGTAGTTTAAAAACTACGTGTTTTAATATGGCTTTGAAATGAAAAAATCAAGGATAAAATACTATCTCGCATTGCTTTTGGTTTGGACGCTATTGATTGTTTCATTAGTGGTTTTTGAAATATTTAAAATTCAGAAAGAAACCGATAATATTGCCATAACAGAAGCCCGAGCTAATTTTATTAAAGATCAGGCTATCCGCTCATGGGTGGA
>SDBV01003576.1_pt1 | contig 22840 bp, 17 predicted proteins | sample 2277081 | NCBI WGS metagenome assembly SDBV01 (sample SAMN10402039, study PRJNA504765) | marine sediment metagenome | isolation source: marine sediment core GS10_PC15, 223 cmbsf | place: Arctic Ocean: Southern Knipovich Ridge | collected 2010 | reverse complement strand
TTGGATATTTTTTTTAACAGACAACGCTTTAGCATAGTCTGTTCATTGGATATTTTTTTTAACAGACAACCGCTTTAGCATAGTCTGTTCATTGGATATTTTTTTTAACAGACAACGCTTTAGTATAGTCTGTTCATTGGATATTTTTTTAACAGACAACACTTTAGCATAGTCTGTCAATTGATATTAATAGAAATATCTAAAAATTTCAACGTATATCAATAAATTAATGTTACAAATATATGAACCATTTTAAAAAATATCAACAGTTTAATGTTACGAATACATTAACAACTTTTAATAAATATCAATAGCTTAATTTTACAAATTCATTTACAACGTTAATTATAAATATCAACAGTTTAATGTTACAAATAAATTAAAAACTTTTAATAAATATCAACAGTTCAATGTTACAAATTCATTAACAACTTTCAATAAATATCAACAGTTTAATTTTACAATTTCATTAATTATTTTTAAAGTATATCAATAAATTTCCTGCCATATAGGCGGGTTACATCAGGCAACAAACAATTTAACCACAGTGAAATATCAATGCCATTGTGAAATATCCGTCAACTGACGGACCAACAATTTTAACACCCTTAGCCTCAGCCTTAGCCTTAGCCTTTGTTATTATTCTGTTATTTTTTTTCTTAATTCAGAAAGAATTTCGCTTAAACCTTTTATTTCTTTATCGCTAATTGTATTTTGATCTGATAAAGAGTTATAATAATTTTCAATTTTTTTCAATTCGTTTAGTCTTAATTGGTTACCAAGCATTTTTTCAGAAATAAATTCATCATTTTGAAATTTTTCTAAAAGCTCTAAAACTGAAGATAAATGGGAATGTTGTTCTTTTATTTTTTTTCTAAGCTCATCGGTTTTACCTTTATCTGCTGGAAAATTGACAGTACTTAGATAGAGCCCTTCAATCCAGCTACCTATAATAATGAGGGTTGATATTTCAAATTGCTCATTCATTTTAAGTGCTTTTTTAAGATTACCAAAACTGTTATAAACAATATCAATTAGAGAATCTTTATTATTCATATTTGCTTCATAATTTTCCATCACATTATTGTTAAAAGCAAGTGGAATACCAATATCTTCGGCAAATTGCTTAGATGTTTTAAGATATTCTAAAGCTTCTTGTTGTTTATTATAAAGAATAGAATAAGTTAGATCCGTTCCGTATATGCCCATATTAATTGCTTTACTACTACGGGAAGTGTATTTATCAGAGTTTTCTGCAGTGTTTAAAATTTTATTATTATATGGTGCACCTGATTTATATAAAGATTTAATAATGTCGATAGGTAAAGGCATATCCAGAATTATTTGGTCAAGTCTTTCGTGCATTATCTTACTTAATGAGTCGGTAACAACTTCATAAGATTCGGTTTTTTTAACATCACCTGTATTATTACAGGAGGTAAAGATAAGTGCGCTGCACATAGCACTTAATAGAAACGGATTCAAAGATTTTTTAAGCATAATTTAATAGTTTAAGGTTAATACTAAAGATAATGGTAACTGTTCACAAGCTCTCTAATTTAAACAAGATTAAAGGTTTTATACTTGTTATAGCTAATTGTAAACAAATTAAAAATAATTACAAAAAAATAGAAAAATTTCTACTTAACAAAATTATTTATCAGTTTTAATTTTTCTTTAAGTAATTTAATGTTCTTTTTACCTTTTTCAATTTTATTATTAATATCATTGATTAATGCTTCTGAATTTTTTGATTTGGTAAAAAAACCGATATTATTATCCCATAGAGCAATATCGCTTTCAAGTTGTTTAAGTTTTTGTGTGATTTTATCTTGTTCAAGTTCTAACTTATTATGAAATTTAGGTGTCCTGGAAACGTTCTCCAATTTATTCTTAAACTTAAGCAGACTTATTTCAAACTCATCTAATTTTTTAAAATTATCAAAATAATTATTAATTGCATTGGAGAACTTGTTCTGGATTTCGTCTTTAATTTTGTAAGGAACATGACCAATTTCGGTCCATTTTTTTTGAAATTCCTTTAATTTTTTTAAATTTTCATCATTATTATCACCGGGTTCAAACTTTTCAATTTCTTCAATCAATTCTTGTTTTAAGCGTAAATTATTTTCTTGTACATCATCAATAGAAGAATAATACGCTTCTTTATTTTTAAAGAAAGTATCACAGGTAGTTTTAAATCTTTTCCATATATCATCAGAATCTTTTTTGGGAACAGAGCCAATATTTTTCCATCTCTCCTGTAAATCAATAAATTCGTTGGTTGTTTTTTTCCAATCATTGCTGTCTTTAAGTGCTTCGGCTTGGATACATAAATCAGTTTTTAACTTTAGATTATCACTTTGATGTTCTTTATAATTCTCATAAAAATGTCTTTTGTTTGTAAAGAATGTATCGCAAGCGTTTTTATAACGAACATAAATCTTATTATTATCCTTTTTAGGTGCAAAGCCAATTGTTCTCCATTTGTTTTGTAACTCAGTAATTTTATTTGTTTTTTCTTCCCATTGTTTATGAGTTATAATTGATAAATTTGTTAATTCATCAATTTTTTCACAAATATTAGTTTTTTCCTGCAAATTTATTACTTGTTCTTGTATTATTTTTTCAATATGCTCCTGGTGTTTTTTATTAATTTTAGAAGTTATTTCTTTAAAACTCTCCCATATTTCATCTTTCTTTTCATAAGGAACAGGACCTGTTTCCCGCCATTGAGAGTGATATTTTTGAAGAACATCAAAAGCTTTTCTAATTGAAGGTTCTGATAATAATTTTTCTGCTTTCACACAAAGGTCGGTTTTTGCTTTTAAATTTTTCTTTAAGTCTAAATCGCGCAGTTCTTTATTTATTTTAATATAATTATAAAATATTTCAACGTGATGATGATATGTTTCCCATATATCATTTAAATTATTCTGAGGAATATGACCGGTTTCTTTCCAGCGCTTCTGTAAATCTCTAAACTCCTGAAATGTTTTATCTATTGATTCTTTTTGGTTAATCAAATTTTTTATTTCTTCAATTATTTGATTTTTCTGTTTTAAGTTTTCTTGTTTTTCATTCTCTATTTGCTTGTTATATGTTGATCTTATCTCTTTATAATTTGAATATAATTCTTTGAATTCAATTTCATATTTATCCTGCTCTAATTTAAAATCTTCGTTTTCCCCTCCTTGTTCAATAAATTTCTTTTTCTTTTCTTCTGTTTCAATCTTATGCTTTTTATAAAAGTTTATTTTTATATTTTCAATGTCATTTTTTATTTGTTGAAATGAAATAGTCTTGATATCTTTCTTCATCAAATCTTTAAAAGCATTTATTAGCTCTTCCTTTGTATAAACTGAATAATTAACAGTAGTTGAAGATTCATCCCGATTGCCCCGACCCTCCTGGTGAGTACCCGTGATTGTTTCTTTAGAATTGTTTAGATTGTTTTCTTGTGTATTTTCTGAACTAATAACTTGTTCTTTTTCAACAATCTCTTTTTGATGTTGAATTTTCATTTTTTTTCTATTTTGGACACCTAGTTCACCCCGTTAGTCATTCTTTAAAAAAAAAATCTAAAAATAAATACTTGTAAAACATAAAATAGAGACTAACGTGGTGAAATATCCGACCCCATTGAAATATACCACCGAACACTCAGGGAGATTTCACGCCTGCCTCCCGACATATTCGCTATGTGAGTATTCAGGGGATTATTTCACAGAGTAAACATATTACCCTGTTAAATTAACAGGGTAAAGAGTCAAAAATTATTATAATTTTTTAACGTCTTTTGCTTGTGGTCCTTTTGGTGATTCTTCAATATCAAATTCAACGCTATCTCCTTCATTCAAATTGGTTTCAGGCGTTAAAGCTGATTGATGAACGAAAACATCTTTTCCTTCTTCCGGTTCTATGAACCCAAAGCCCTTTCTGGAATTAAACCACTTTACTGTTCCTTTCATATTTTTTTCTATTATTTTTAGAAATCTTTGAAAAACTCAAATGATATCATAATTTATCGCCACTAAAACACAAAAACACGAAATTCCACAAAAATATTTAGTGGGATTTAGTGATTTCGTGGCATAAATTTCTTCTATTCAATAGGTTTTGCAAAGGTCTCTTTTATTTAAACCGACAAAAATAAGTATTTACTTATAATCAACAAATATTTTTTATAATTTTTTAATATATTTGTTGGCTGAGTTTTTTATATTTTAAAAAATGCACATAGATATTTTAACAGTTCTTCCAGAATTAGTGGAAAGTCCGCTCAATCATTCAATTATTAAAAGAGCGAAAGATAAAGGTTTAGTTAAAATTAATATTCATAATATTAGAGATTTTTCTAAAGACAAACACAAACGGGTTGATGATTACGCTTACGGTGGTGATGCGGGTATGGTAATGAGCATTGAACCTATTGCTTTGGCTATTGATAAGTTAAAAAGTGAACGAAAATACGATGAAATTATTTATACTTCACCCGATGGTGAAACTTTTAATCAAAAAACAGCTAATTCTCTCTCTGTAAAAAAAAATATAATTATCTTATGTGGACATTATAAAGGGATAGATCAAAGAGTAAGAGACCATTTAATAACCAGAGAAATATCAATTGGCGATTATGTATTAACAGGTGGCGAGTTAGCTGCAATAGTTATAACAGACTGTATTGTTCGTTTAATTCCAGGTGTTTTATCTGACGAAACCTCTGCCCTTAGCGATTCGTTCCAGGATAATTTATTGGCTCCACCTATTTATACACGACCAGCAGATTATAATGGCTGGAAAGTTCCTGAAATTCTTTTATCAGGAAATACTAAAGAAATAGAAAAATGGCAATTAGATAAGGCAATTGAGAGAACGAAAAAATTAAGACCGGACTTATGATTGATTATTGACTCTGACTCTTCCAGGTCCTTCGGACTCTGGAAGGTCTTTATTTTTCAAAACCTTCCAGAGTCGTTAGACCTGGAAGAGTTTAAAGAGTGGTTATACAACAGGACTAAATTACAAAATTAAAATGAACAAACATAAAAAGCATCAAAGACATCCCGGGAACTCAGAGATCACTGAAAAGCAGACTGTTAAACAGGACAAATCGTATAAAAATTACATTTATGGAATTATTATCGTCTTTACATTTATTTTATATTCCAATACTATTTTTAATGAATATGCCCTTGATGATGCTATAGTAATTACTCAAAATGAGTTCACAAAGCAAGGTGTCAGCGGTATTAAGGATATTTTATCTACCGAGCTGTTTACCGGCTTTTTTGGTGTACAAAAGAATCTTGTTTCCGGTGGAAGATACCGTCCCTTATCATTAGTAACTTTTGCAATAGAATATGAATTTTTAGGTCAAAATCCACACTTCAGTCACTTTATCAATATTTTACTATATGCACTTACCTGTATATTGATTTTCATAGTTTTATCAAAACTTCTTTCTAAATATCGTGCAAAGAGATGGTGGGTTTCAATTCCCTTTATAACTACTATACTTTTTGTTGCCCATCCTATTCACACCGAAGTTGTTGCAAGTGTTAAAGGTCGTGATGAAATATTCACGCTTTTAGGAGTTTTTTTAACCTTGCTTTTTACATTGAAATATCTTGACTTAAAAAAAACTAAATATTTGGTTTATAGCTTCATAGCTTTTTTTCTTGCTCTTTTATCCAAAGAAAATGCAATCACTTTTATTGCAATAATTCCACTTTCTGTTTATTTTTTTACTTCTCACACTATGAAAAGGAATCTAATTACATTTATTCCTTTGTTATTATCAACTATTTTATTTTTAACAATTCGTCAGGTAATTTTAGGAAGCCCTACAGCAGAAATTGCAAAAGAATTAATGAACAATCCTTTTCTTTATGCAACTATTTCCGATAAATTTGCAACAATTTTTTATACGCTCGGTATATTTATTAAGCTTTTATTTTATCCACATCCATTAACATTTGATTATTATCCTTATCATATTCCAATAATCGGCTGGTCGGATTTACGTTCTGTTTTTTCTTTATTAATTTATATTGCATTGGGAATTTATGCTTTAGCCGGAATAAAAAAGAAAAATATCATTTCTTATGGCATACTGTTTTATATAATTAGTTTTTCAATTGTTTCAAATCTTTTTTTCCCTATTGGAACGTTTATGAGTGAGCGTTTTATGTATATTTCTTCCATTGGCTTTTGTTTAATTATAGCTTATATGCTTGTTAATAAATTACCAAAATTCATAAAAAATGAGAAAACATTTTTAACTGCTTTAACAGGAATACTCATTATTGTGCTGTCATTATATTCATATAAAACCATTAGCCGAAATACAGCATGGAAAAATGATTTTACGCTTTTTACAACAGATGTTAAAACATCTTCAAACAGTGCTAAAAGCAATACTTCTGCAGGTGGTAAGCTTACCGAAGAAGCTATAAAGCCCGGGAATGAAGCAAAAAGAGATGAATATCTTAAACTGGCAATTCAATATTTAACAAAAGCTGTTGAAATTCATCCTGTTTATGCAGATGCTTTGCTTCTTCTAGGCAATGCTTACTATGAATACAATAAAGATTATGATGCAATCCTTTTTTATTATAAAAAGATATTAAATCAAAATCCGAATTATGAAAAGGTTTTTAAGAACTTATCAATAATCTTAGGTAAATATGACCATCAATCTTCACCAGAAGCTTTAGAGCATAAAATAAAAATTTATGAAGAGCTATACACAATAAACCCAAACCGTTATGAAACAAACTACAATTTGGGGATGTTATATGGTAAATTTAAGAATGATCTGCAAAAATCAATTTTTTATTTAGAGAAAGCAATAAAACAAAATCCTAATAGCAGCATAGCATATAAAGATCTGGGAGTAGCTTATGGAATAACAGGGAATTATGAAAAATCTGCTCAAATGCTTTTAAAGGCAGCTGAATTAGACCCCAATGATGCACAGATATTAATCAATTTAGGAATTACATATAAAGGATTAGGCAATGCTGAAAAATCCCAATATTATTTAGAAAAAGCTAAAGAAATTGAAAGTTCGTTAAAAAAGGCTAAGGCTAAGGTTGAGGTGTCAAAAATCTTATAATATTAAAAAATATTTTCGTTCCATTTTTAAGACAGTTTGGAAGTTTCATCCAATTGGATTTCAGGAATTTGAATTTTCAGGTAAACCTTTTTTTTAAAGCAACCATTTTAATTGCAGCAATTGCTGATTCATTGCCTTTATTTCCATGTTTTCCACCTGCCCGTTCATCTGCCTGTTTTATTGTATTGGTTGTTAAAACACAAAAAATAAAAGGTATGTCATATTGAATATTTAATTTTGTAATTCCTTGTGTTACTCCCTGACAAATAAAGTCAAAATGCCGTGTTTCTCCCTGAATAACACATCCTATACAAATAACTACATCCACATCAGTGTATTCTGCTATATACTTTGCACCAGCTGTTAGCTCAAAGCTTCCGGGTACATCTATTTTTAAAATGTTTGCTTCCTTAGCACCATGCTTTATTAAGGTCTTATATGCACCATCAAACAATGCTTCGGTAATTTGCTCATTCCATTGAGAAACAACTATTCCGAATTTCATACTTTGAGCTGATGGAACATCAGCATCTTTGTCAGATAATCTTTTTAGATTTGTTGCCATAGCAAAAAATGCAATTAAAAATTAAAAAAATTGTTATATTGTTTTATTGTTGAATTGTTGTTCTTTTAGCCATCCAGCAATTCAACCATTTAGCAATTTAACAATTTAACCATTTAAGAATTAATTTCACAAACTAATAATTAACAATATTTTTATTTACTAATTTTCAGCTTCGCTCTTGAAATATATTTCTCAATTTTTCTTCCTTCCTGGGTTTTCGGGTATTCTTTTTCTATCTCTTCATAAATTTCCAAAGCTTTTTCATAATCACCCATTTCTTCATAAATTCCGGCTGCTTTCATTAAATAGATAGGAGTAATTAAATCATTTTTATTTTTATTAGCTGCTTTTAAGTAATTTGATAATGCTTTATCACTATCACCAAGCTCCATATAAGCATCTCCAATTGCACCGATGGCAACAGGTGCAATCATTTTATCATCTGCATCAAATTTTTTTAAATAGTCAATAGCATTATCATACTCTCCCAATCTTAAATATGAAATACCTGCATAATAATAAGCCAGTTTTCCTCCTTTAGTAATACTATATTCATCAATAATGTCTATAAAACCAAGGTAGTTACCATCGCCCATTAATGCAAGATTGAAAGAATCTTTTTCAAAATACTGTTCTGCAACAAACATTTGTTCTTTAACCTCCTGCTCTAAAGGTTTCAAATAGAATTTTGTATAAGCTAAGTATCCTCCCACTATAGCTATTATTGCTATAACAATGATTGATAAAATCTTCTGATTTTTCTCAATAAACTGTTCTGTTTTACTTAAAGCACCTTCAACTGCCTCAATTGGGGCTTCTGTTGTTTCTTTTTTCTTTTTTGCCATAATTTTTTATAATTTTGTTTTTATTTTTCAGGCAAATGTAATGCAAAATTAGAAATTAAAAATTAGAATTTGAATTATTTTGCCACTAAAGCTCTAAAACACTAAATCCCACTAAATATTTTTGTGAAATTTTGTGATTTTGTGATTTTGTGGCGAGATTTTTTGTCATCTTTTAAGTTTTTCAAAGGTCTTTTATATTATAATCTGTGGTTAAAAAATGTACTTACAAAATTTATCATTAATAAACTTTAAAAATTTTGAGCAGGCGGAACTACAATTTCTTTCAAAGGTAAATTGTTTTGTTGGTAACAATGGTGCTGGTAAAACTAATTTGCTTGACGCAATATATTACCTTTCGTTTTGTAAAAGTTATTTCAATTCAATTGATAATCAGAATATTAAACATAATGAAAATTTCTTTTTGATTCAGGGAAATTATTATAGAGATGAAAAAATTGAAAATATTTATTGTGGAATAAAAAGAAATCAGAGAAAAATATTCAAAAGAAACAAAAAACAATACAATAAATTATATGAGCATATCGGATTACTGCCTTGTGTAATGATTTCACCTGCTGATAATTATTTTATTACTGAAGGAAGTGAAGAACGGCGAAAATTTATAGATGGTGTTGTTTCTCAATTTGATAAGCAATATCTTAAAGATTTGATTAACTACAACAGAGCTTTAAATCAAAGAAATAAATTGTTAAAGGATTTTTCAAAAAATACCAATAGTTTTGATTTAGAAACCCTTGAAATATGGAATGAACAATTAATAAATTTAGGAAAAAAAATATATAATAAGCGGGTGAAATTTATAAATGAATTAACCCCGATTTTTCAAAAATATTATGACTTTATATCCATAGGCAATGAAAAGGTAGAATTAGTTTATCAGTCGCAGCTTCATAATGCCGATTTTCAGGAACTGTTAAATAGTTCGCTGGAAAAAGACAGAATTTTGCAATATACTACCACCGGAGTTCATAAAGATGATTTATCTTTAAAGCTTGAGAAATATCCTCTCAAAAAATTTGGCTCCCAGGGGCAGCAAAAAACTTTTTTACTAGCTTTAAAGATGGCACAATTTGATTTTATAAAAAAAATACAGAATTATAAACCTATTTTGTTGCTTGATGATATTTTTGATAAATTAGACGCTCAAAGAGTAAAGCAAATTATTAAATTAGTAGCAGATAATAATTTCGGGCAAATTTTTATTACTGATACTAATAAAGATAGAGTGGAATCTATTTTATCAGATATTTCTATTGAATATAAATTATTTATCATAGATAATGGGATTGTTGAAACAATTAAAAATTAGTTTTTGGTTTTCAGTTAGTTAGTTATAGTTGAATAGTTCTTAGTTTTTGTTTTAAAGTCGTTTGGTTCGCGTTCGGCGTAGTTTGTAACTACGTCTCATTTCAGCAACATTGTGAGAATGTTTTACTTAAACAAGTAATCAGGTGAAGAAGCAAAACCAATAACTAAAAAACTAAAACAAGTAACCAAATAACCATAACTCAAAAAACAATAAACCAAAAACATTGGTAAGTTAGTTTACCCCGCACATAAGCTATGTGCGGGGTTTACGAAAGGTCAGGAGGTCTGAAATTGAAAACTTTAAACATCATTCTTAATCTATGAGAAAAAGTAATACTCAAACTCTGGGACAGGCAATAAAAGAATATCTCAGGGCTTTAAATATTGATAAAAAAATAAACGAAGTTCGCCTTATTAATTCCTGGGAAGAAGTAATTGGTAAAACTATTGCAAAAGCTACAACAAATATTTATATAAAAAATAAAACACTGTTTGTTTATTTGAATTCTTCTGTAATACGAAATGAACTATTTATGTTAAAAGAGGAAATTCTTAAGGCATTAAATAAAAAAGCAGGTGAAAAAATAATTGAGAGGATTGTTTTAAAGTAGGATTTTCATTTAATTTAAAATCTAAAAATTATAGAAACTTCATTAAGTAATGATGTCTCAGGCAACAAAGCCGGTTCCGAAAAACATTGTTTTTTTAGTATATAATTATCATCAGAAATAATATCATAACCAAAGCTATAGATTAATACTAATCCAAACTGGATAGAAACTAAAAATTTTTTACTAATTGAATATTTCCATCCATAAAATGGATTTATCCCTATTCCATATATAATACTATTTTGACGACTAAATAATATTCCTTCAATATAGTTCCCAATAGTACCGGGAGAAAAATCTTTTTTCAGCACAATAATACTGTTAGAGAAATCTATCATATTTATACCAAAAATCAAATCAACGCCATAAAATCTTTGTGCATATTTTTTCTGATTTATAAATTCAAAACCTATATTAATGCCTAAATTATTACTATTATAATTTTTATAAAGCCAGGTTTCTGTAGTATCTGTTTCATGCAAAATTGAATTATAATTTTTAACTCCACCATATAGCTTTTGATAATAATTTGGAGTAAAATTGAATTGAAAACGTATAGCACCTTTTTTGTAATATTTTTTATAAGTTAATGCAAATTTTGGGAAAAAAATCATATTCCTACCATTATGATCGTCGTAAAACAGAGACATAAAAGGCAATATATTGAAACCTATTTCATTGCTTTTTGTTTTATATTCTATACTGTCAGTAATACTCTCATTTACTTGGGCAATGCTTGTAATTGAAATAAATATCAATAAAACAGAAAAAAAATATCTTAATTTTGAAATTGTAAATTTAAGCACTTTGAATATTTATTGTTATATTATATTTTTAAATAATCCCCATTAAAAATAAACACTCTTGAATGAATTTAATCTTAACAAAGGGAAAATTGAGGAATAAAAAAAATGAATAGTATAATACTATTTTTAATTTAATATCTTGTTTTATTGCAGTGCGTATAAATTTTATTCTAAAAAGGTTTAGTTATTTTTCATCAAGTCTTTTAATGCATCTGTAAGATTAGGGTAATTATATTTAAATCCTGTTTTTAGAATTTTTTCAGGAGATATTTTACTTCCTTTCAATAATAAAGTTGACATTTTACCAAATATTAATTTCAAAAAAAAACCAGGAATATTTGGTAGCCATATTGGTTTGTGCAAAACAGAAGCTAATATTCTAGTAAATTCATCGTTAGTTCTATAGTCTGGAGCAACTGCATTAAATACACCTTTAATATCATTATTTTCAATTGCGTTAACAAAAATGCTACACAAATCATTAATATGGATCCAAGGAATGTATTGCCTACCATTTCCCAGATTCGCCCCAAACCAATACTTTATAGGTAAAGTCATTCGGGGGAGTGCTCCTTTTTCTTTTGACAGAACTACACCGATTCTTATTTTTATTATCCTTAAACAATTTTTAGTAAATTGATCTGCGGCTTTCTCCCATAATTGACAAGTTTTACCTAAAAAGTCATTTGCAGGCGCATCAGTTTCTGCAAAAATTTTATCCGTTGTTATATTACCATAGTAACCAATAGCAGATGCAGATATAAATGCTTTTAATATTTTATTTTTATCTTTAACCTTCTTATATAACAGGTTTATCGTTTTAATTCTGCTATCAATAATTTCTGTTTTTCTCTTTTTACTCCATCTTTTATCAGCTATATCAGCTCCTGCTAAATGAACAATATAATCTGCAGTTTCTATAGCACCATCTTCAATAAATCCTTCAACCAAATTCCATATATATGTATTAATTTCTGAATTAATATTTTTCGTCCTGCTAAGTAAAGAAACATTATAACCTTTTTTTATTAATAATTCTGCGAGTATCCTTCCTATTGTTCCAGTTCCACCAGTTATTAGGATATTGGGCATAATAAATTAAATTATTTTGAAAGTGTTCTAAAGGTATAAAACTATTTATTATATGATTTGGATAACCAGATAATAATCAATATAATAATATAAATTATAATTAGAATCTTAATTAATATATCTTCTAAATAATTCATAACTAAATAAATTTTAGTATTATTTTTTCATTCTTTTTATAAAATAAAGTTTTTAAATAACATAAATAATTTAAATAATTTAGTCTACGTAGTCAGTAAATTCTGTCCATGCTTGAAATAACCAACCACATCCTCCAAGACAACACATCCAATCCAAATAATGTATATCTAAAGCATCGTGCACTAACCAACACAGACTACAACACATATATCCCGCGTATACACTATTATTTGTTGTTATGTCATACCTTGCTATTGAAGAAGCACCTAAAAGTGTTGATTTTTGTTGTTTTGTTAATATTGTATCATTTAATATTAATTTCTCAATAAAAATCATTGAAGAGAAAAAAGATTCAATACCTATTGTATCAATATTATTAGCTAAATAAAAAATATTATTTAAATATTCAATATATTTCTGAGGTAATCCACACTGCTTTTCATCCTTTTTGCCATCAATAGAATTTTTAGCTTTTTTAATTTTTTTCTTAAATTCTTTTTTTTGAATACAAACAAATTCAGGTATAAGTTCATTTAATTCCAATAGACTAGAATCAGGACAACATATTTCTAAACTATCTAAATAAATTAATACATCTCTATGCAATTTACCAATAAAATCAAATGGATTATCAGGGTTGGTTATTTTAATTTTCTTATACTTAATCGTAGCAAAATCAGAATAAGTGCCTATTCCTTGGCTATATCCGGTTACATATACGTTGCCTTCCTGATCTAAGGCAATACTATTAGATATATCATTTCCTTTTTCCTTAGGTCCGTTATATGTTTGTACCCATTCCTGTGTGCCATCTGTGTTGTATTTTATGGTTACGTAATCATAAACTGATATCCACCACATTTGCATTTCTTCAATGGTATCAGTTACTGCTCCTCCTGTTATATATATATTTCCATCTCCATCTGCTATAATAGCATTTACTCTGTCGGGACCTGCCACTGTACCACTATAACTTTGAACCCATTGTTCATTACCATCATAATCGTATTTAATTGTTGTAATATCATCATTACTTTGGCCTGTTACAATTATATATCCATTGGGGTCTATAGTTATATTTTTTGCACCATCATTTCCATTACCAGTACCATTGTACTGTTTTATCCATTGTTGTACGCCTGTTTTGCTATATTTAATTGTTGTATAATCCGTTCCTGTTCCACTTTCAGTGCATGTACCTGTTACATAAATATTATTATTGTAATCTAATACCAATGAATTTCCTATATCATAAATTTCAGCTGTTCCTTTATAATCCTGTCGCCAAACCTGGTTGCCATTAGCATCATATTTTATTGTAGTAAATCCACTTCCTGTTAAGCCTGTAATATATACATTACCTGAATTATCAACTACTATATCCTGGGATTTATCCCAACTGTTATCTGTATTTCGTGCTATCCATTGCTGAACACCGGCAGAATTATATTTTATGGTAATCATATCTTCACCTGTTCCTATACCCGTACTTGCACCTGTAATATATACATTACCAGTTGAATCAATTGTTATTCCATAAGGAGCATCATAGGTGTTTGCAGGTCCATTGTAACGATTTATCCATTGTAAATTTCCATCTGTATCATATTTTATCGTAACTATGTCAGAATGTGTTACACTATAGCTTGCGCCGGTTATGTATATATCTCCTGTAGTTTTATTTACTACTAAACCACTGGGTCCGTCATATAGATTTTCTGTTCCATTAAAACTGCATATCCAAAGCTCATCCCCGTTTTTATTATATTTTATAGTTACAATATTACAACTCCCTTGTTGATAACTTGCACCTGTTACATAAACATTTTTATATACATCAACATCAATAGCCACATCATATAGAGAATCTGGCCCATTATATCTTTGAACCCATTCTTCTGTTACGGTTTCTGTTTGAGCATTTGCAATAAAGCAAATCAAACTTAATTTTAATAATACTATTAATTTTTTCATAGTTATAATTTTTTTTATTAGTTAATAAATAATAATAATTTTTCCTGTTTCAATTAAGCTGTTGTTATCACTTACTTCATATATATAAGTTCCTGAGGGCAAATTTCCCCTGTTAAATTCTATTGTTTTTGTCCCGACTACCCGGGGTACTTCAATATTTTTTACTTGTCTGCCAAAAATGTCAAAAATTGCTATGTTAATATCCAATTCCTCGTCTGTTTGAATATAAAATGTTGTAGATTTACTAAAAGCACTTGGGTAAACTTTAACATAGCTTTCAGACTTTTTTATTATTTCAGCATTTTTTACTTTATTATCTTCTATTTCTGACTTATTATCAGGTTTTATTATTCTCAAATAAGTAGATGTACTACCATCAGGATTAATAAAACCGCCAGCTTCATACTGGTTTTTATCAGAATTTAATAAAGTAACAGCATCTGGTTTCATAAAAGAACCTGCTAATTTTGTGTCCCTGCCATCCCAATTGATAGTTTTACTTATTTCCTGTGTTTTATCAAAAGAAATGTCATTTTTTGTTGTTTTTATAGATTGAGAATTAACATTAAAGCTCAATCCACTTAAAACAAGTAATATTATACCTGTTATAAAAATTTTAGATTTTTTCATAATTTTAATTTTTTAAATTTTGAATAATATTTTTAATAACGCTTACAAAGATAATATTTCTTTTTTTAATATAAAAAAAATATTTTGTTAATTATTTTCAATTATTTTTTATAATTTTTTGTATTATAGAAATAGTTTTGTGTTTACAGGGTTTAATACCTTTTATTAAGTTAAGAAAGTTTTTATTGTATTTGTATTTAATAAATTTTGTATATTTACCAAATCTTGTAAATCTTGTCTAAATAAAATTATTTAACGATGAAAACTTTTACCATCACAATCTTTATTTCTTTCTTTTTAGCATCTTCATTAAACTCTAATTTATATGCTAAATCGGATAATGAAATCTCTCTTAATTCATCAAGAATTGAGTTTAAGTTAACTAAAAATTCCGAAACTAAATTTATAGTTTCAAATTCAGTATCATCAATTAATACAATTGATATTAATACACCAGAAGGAACTTTTATTCAATTACAAATTCAAGGTTATTGTAAAAATTATAATATTGGTAAACCACAACTTCCTGTTTTAAATAAATTAATTGAAATTCCTCACGGGGCATCTGTTACTGTTAATATAGTCAGTTTTGAAGAAGAAATCATTAAATTATCAGATATTGGGATTTATCATCAAATTATTCCCTGCCAGCCATCAGTTTCTAAAAGCGACAATCCTGCGGAATTAGAATTTCATTACAATAAAGCATTTTATCAGCAAGATGAATTTAATGACCAGTCCGTTGCAACTGTTGAGGTTTTAGGAACAATGAGAGGAGTGCAAATAGGCAGGTTAACAATCGCACCTTTTCAATACAATCCTGTTCAAAACACATTAAAAGTTCTTAACAATCTGATTGTAGAAATCAATTTTGAAAATGCTGCTCGTAACAATACTTTCCTAAGTCGTGATTTATACTCACCTTATTTTGAACCGATTTTTAATACTCTTATTAATCATCAGCCGAAATCAGCCAAAGACACAATATCCAAATACCCGATAAAATATGTTATTGTATCAGACCCTATGTTTGAAGATGCTTTACAACCATTTATTGAATGGAAAACAAGAAAAGGTTTTTATGTAGTAGAAGCCTATACAAACATAATAGGTTCAACTACAGCAGAAATCAAGGCATATTTAGAAAATTTATATAATTCAGCAACCCCTGCTGACCCTGCACCAACTTTTGTTTTATTTGTAGGGGATGTTGCTCAAATTCCTACTTTTGACGGAACAGCTGGCTCTCATGTTTCTGATTTGTATTATTGTGAATATACAGGTGATTATTTTCCTGAAGTTTATTATGGAAGATTTTCGGCAAATAATCTCAGCGAATTACAACCGCAAATTGATAAGACATTAGAATACGAACAGTATTTATTTCCTGATACTTCTTTCCTTAATGAAGTAGTAATGGTTTCCGGGGTTGATGCTAATTATGCTTCAACGTATGGTAACGGACAAATTAATTATGGAACAGAGAATTATTTTAATGTAGCACACGGTTTAACCTCACATACCTATCTTTACCCTGAATCAGATGCACCTGGCGCTTCTGCCCAGATTATTCAAAATGTAAGCGATGGTGTGGGATTTGCAAATTATACAGCACACTGCAACTCTGCGGGATGGGGAGATCCAAGTTTCACCACCGGTGATGTTCCCGGATTGCAAAATGCTGACAAATATCTTTTAATGGTTGGCAATTGCTGTCTTTCTAATAAATTTGATGAACCCGAATGTTTTGGTGAAGCTGTTTTAAGAGCGGAAAATAAAGGAGCAATAGGATATATCGGGGGTACTAACAACACTTATTGGGATGAAGATTATTACTGGGGAGTTGGTGCAGGAGATATTGATTCATTTCCTGTTTATGCTGAAACCACATTAGGTGCTTACGACCGCACTTTTCACGATAACGGCGAACCGGAAAGTGAATGGCATATAACGCAGGGGCAAATGGTTGTAGCAGGAAATTTAGCTGTAACCGAAGGTGGTTCAGGCAATATATTATATTACTGGGAAATTTATCACTTAATGGGCGACCCTTCTTTAATGGTCTATTTTTCAGTTCCTCCTGATTTAATCGCAAATTATACTAATATTGCTCCTATTGGAACTACAAGTTTAACTGTTACTACCGAACCTAATGCTTATGTAGCAATTTCGCTAAACAATGTTTTATTAGACGCAAAACTTGCTGATTCCTCCGGTATTGCCGAACTTACATTTACTCCTGTAATCAGTCCCTGTATTTGTGATGTTGTTGCAACCAAACAAAACAGAAAGCCATTTATTGCTCTTCTTACTGTTATTCCGGGTAATTCAGCATACATAATTTATGATAGTCTTATGATTGATGATAGTGCCGGAAACAACGATTCATTAGCAGATTACAGTGAAACAATTCTGCTTAATGTTACAATGAAAAACGTTGGTAATTTTGATGCTGATAGTGTTTCTGTAAAGCTTTCATCTAACGATACATCCATAACTGTTACTGATAGCACAGAAAATTGGGGAAATATTCCAAATAATACATCATCAACAAAAAACGGAGCTTTTGGATTTATTGTTGCTCCTTTTATATATGACCAGCATAACGCTTTATTTACTCTCACAGCACGGGATATAAATGATAGTATATGGACATCAACATTTACAGTAACTTTAAATGCACCTGAATTACAGGTTTCTGCCATTTTAGTGAATGATTCAGCAAATGGTAATAATAATGGAATACTTGATGCAGGCGAACAAGCCATTATTACTATACAAACCGATAATATTGGTCATAGCTCATCACCAGATGCTGACGGAATACTTTCAACAACAAGCACTTATATTACAATTATTAATAGTTCCGAAAATTTGGGGGTTATTTCGGCAAATAATAATGCTTCTGCTCAATACAATATTACAGTCAGCGATTCAACACCTACCGGAGCAAATGCTAATTTTATATATGAAATTTTTGCAAATGATTATTCAATAGTAAAGAATTTCATTTTATCAGTCGGATTAGAAGACTGGGAAACTAATGATTTCCTGAGCTATCCCTGGGAAACTGGTGGAAATGCCCCATGGATTATAACTTCGGGAAATGTTTATGAAGGCAGCTTTTCTGCAAAATCAGGTGATATTTCTGACAATCAGACATCTGAACTTATTATTACCCTTGATGTTTTGAATGATGATACTGTTTCGTTTTATAAAAAAGTATCCTGCGAAAAAGGTGAATGGTGGTTTGGTAATTATTTTTGGTATGATTTCTTAGAATTTTTTATTGATGGTGTTTCTCAGGCTCAATGGGATGGTATTGATAACTGGTCTCAGGAACAATATCCCGTTACTTCCGGCTTACACACACTAAAATGGGTATATTCAAAAAATGGGTTTACAAGTAGCGGCGAAGATTGTGCCTGGATAGATTATATAATTTTACCTCCATATAATAATGCTCCTGTATTTACTTCTATCCAAGTTACAAATGCTATAACAGATAGTATTTATACTTATAATATAGCAGTTTCTGATGTTGATGGTGATTCATTAATAATTACCTGCCCTGAAAAACCAAACTGGTTAACATTTACAGATTATGAAAACAATACAGCAATATTAACAGGAACTCCTGCAGATACCGGTGATTATCAGGTAATATTAGCAGTAACCGACCAGGTAGCAGAAACGCAGCAATCATTTATCATTACAGTCAAAGACCTGACAGGTTTTAGAAACCTGTTAGGTCTCGGATGTGAATTTGAAGTATATCCTAATCCTGTTGGCAGTCAGCAGTCGGCAGTATGCAGTTGGCAATTGCCAGCAAACAAAAACCTGCAGGTTTGCCTTTACAATATATATGGAGAAAAGCTCTATAGCACTAAAATAGCAGGACACAAAGGAAAAACAAAATTAAATATTACAAACATACAAGCAGGTCTGTATTTTGTAATGTTAAAATCAGATAATCAAATAGTAGCTATAGAAAAGTTGGTGATTTATTAATACGAAGTAAAACTAGAATAAATATTTTGATTTTTCTTTACATATTGCAAAATAGTCCTTTACTGATTCTTTAAAAGCTTTTCTTATTTTATTACCATTTTCTTATGTTGTAAAGTTACTCCACCACTATCTTTTCATTTTTTATAACTTTTCCATCTATTACAAGTTTGCAGATATACACGCCTTTTGACCAGCCTGATGTATGAACAATAGTTCTGTTACTGCCTTTATTTAACTTGTATTTCTTTAATAATTCTCCTTTTATACCATATATTTTTATTACACCATTTTTATTTCCGGGAATGCATGTTTCAACAGTAAAATTCTCTTCTGTGGGATTCGGATATAATTTAAAGTTTAATGTTTCAGCTTTAAAGTTAATCATACCGGTTGAATTTAAAACTGTTATGGTTTTATTAGCTGTTTTTACACAACTGTCATGCGTTACTGTTACTGTTACATTGTAAATGCCTGTATCAGTATAAGTATGCAAAGGGTTTTGTATTGTATCTGTGCCTGTATCTCCAAAATCCCACTGCCAGCTATCTACATAGGCATTATTGTTATAAAATTGTACGTCTGCTGTGCCTCCTGATAAGTAAAATGTATCTGCTAATGCAAACACACGTGGTTTTATATAATTGCAACCTGTATCTGGTACATACCACCGGGCTAAACCATAAGCAGTTTGACCACCTATTTCTGTAAAATGCCCGCCTACATATAACTCGTCTTTATAAACTTCTAAAGCACTTACTGCATTATTTGCTCCGCAACCTAAAGTATCCCATTTTGTGCCATCCCAGCGGGTGATATAATTTACAGGCAAACCGTTAAATAGTGTATCCATACACCCTCCTGCATATAAATCACCCCTGTATATTGCCATAGCTTGTTCATAAACAGCACAGTTTAAATAAGCACCCATTGAATTCCATTTAAAGCCATCAAACATAGCTGCACCATAAGAGATAACAGTATCATCTATAGTTAAAAAATCTCCACCTGCATACATGAAATTATTAAATGTATCTGTTTTTAATTCATAAACCCACCCATTTGGCTCACCTGCTACATCTTCCCAGCTTGTACCCCCAAGATATTTTCGTAATCCGAAATAACCACCGGCATATAATTCGCCGTTAAAAACTTCTAATGCTCTTACCCACATACCCATACTGCCTACATTGAGCCAGTTGGTACCATCATAGGAAACTATTTTATCAAATACAGTTGTACCGAATTTAGAGAAATTTCCTGCTACAAATAATTTATTATCATAGTTCTTAAAATCATAAACATCCCAATCAGGAGCATTTATGCTGGCTCCATGCCAACCTATACCATCCCAGATGCCTAAATATTTTGTATTTGGTTTATTATCTACTTCCCAAAACCCCCCCCCTATAAATAATTCGTTATTATATACTGCAATGCATTCTACAGTACCACTATATATTGTAATTCCATTTCCATAAGAGCTCCAATTGGTACTGTCCCATTTTATAATACCATTTACAGTAGTTGTGTTTACTTTTTGAAAAACACCACCTATGTATAAAAAACTATCTATTTCATTTTTAAATGAATTTATTTGTACTCCACCTCCAGCCCAAAGGCTGTCAATATTATTAAAATCTACATTCCAAGTTTGAGCATAAAACATAAGAGTGCTTAATGTAAAAAATAAAGTAAGAAATATTGTTTGTAACTGTTTCATTATTATTTATTTTCCAGTTAATACCATTTTTTTGTATTTATACATAATACCTTCTATCTGCAAACCATACATATATACCCCGATTGCCCAGTTTTGTGTTCTTATTTTCAGGATATTTTCACCGGTTTCTGCATTGTATTCTGCAATGCTCCTTCCCTGAATGTCCTTAATAATTATCTTTCCAGTTAAATCGTCAGGTAAATAATAAGGTATAAATGTTTTTGTTCTTTTTCCTTGATGAAAAAGAACCAAAAAATCAAGAAAAAACGATGCTGCAACCCACATGCCTACACACCCCCGCCGTTTTTTCGGGCCACCACGCACTGAATCTGTCATTTGACGGATTCATAATAAAAAATTTATCTACTCCACCACCATCTTCTCACTTTTCATCACTTTTCCATCTATCATCAGGTTACAGATATAAATTCCCTTTTCCCAATCTGATGTGTGAACAACAATTCTGTTACTGCCATTATTTAGCATATATTCTTTTACCAATTCGCCTTTTATACCATATATTTTTATTACACTATTTATATTTTCAGGTATGTTTACTTCAACAGTAAAATTCTCCTCTGTGGGATTAGGGTATAGTTTAAAGTTTAATGTTTCAGGTTTAAAGTTGCTCATACCGGTTGAATTTAAAACTGTTATGGTTTTATTAGCTGTTTTTACACAACTGTCATGCGTTACTGTTACTGCAACATCATATATGCCTGTATCGGTATATGTATGCAAAGGATTTTGTATTGTATCTGTGCCTGTATCTCCAAAATCCCACTGCCAGCTATCTACATAAGCATTATTGTTGTAAAACTGTACGTCTGCTGTGCCGCCTGATAAGTAAAAAGTATCAGCTAATGCAAATACACGTGGTTTTATGTATTTACAGGTTGTATCAGGTGGCATATACCATCTACCTAATTTGCCTTTTGCTGTGCCTGCACTATCAAGATAAAAACTACCTCCAACGTATAATTCATCATTAAATACTTCTAATGCCAGCACAGGCCATAATACAGTATCTCCGGCTACATGCCAGTCCAGACCATCCCAACGGGCAAGAAAACCTGTATAAACACTTCCGATAGTATCCCACGCCAATCCCGCATAAATATCTCCTCTGTATAATTCAATTGCTTCACAAGCTCCACCATACCCATTTCCATAGCCGATTTTTTCCCAATAAAATCCATTCCATATTGCAACGCCATCAGTTAGTATTGTATCATCAACAATATTGAAACCTCCTGCAACATATAAAAAATTATTAAATGTATCTACTTTCATATCCTGGATATAATAGCTGGTATGCCCACCAACATCTTCCCAGGTACTTCCATTATATTTCATTAATGTGTACCACATCCCTCCGGCATATAGTTCTCCGTTATAAACTGCTAAGGCATGTACCTCATTTGGTAATGAACCAATATTTATATAATCCGTATCATTATATGCCGCTATATTAAGGAAATTAAGCGGGGTTGTTCCTATACTGTGAAAGGTTCCACCTAAAATAAGCATATTATTATAAATAACCATATCCCAAACAATATGATTTACCTCTCCATAACTATTATCTAATCCATGCCAGTTTGTTCCATCCCATCTTGCTATATGGGCTGTATTTGGAATATTTTCCACATCAGAAAACCCCCCGCCTACATATAGCATGTTATTATACCTGGCAAAACATCTCACACCCCCTCCTCCAACTTCGGTACCTCCACCTAATGCTTCCCATTGAGAAGTATTCCATTTACCTACACTGTTAAGTTCAGTGCTTCCACCATATTTAAATTCACCCCCTACATATAAAACACTATCTTCTGAAAACAATCCAAATACATAAGCATATCCTGATGGTGGCGTCCATAATGAATCTTCATTATCAAAAGTAGTCCATTGCTGGGAATAAGAATAATGAAATAATATAAAAAATACAATAGTAAATAATACTTTTTTTAACTTCATCATTAATAATTATTTTAAT
>SDBV01003575.1_pt1 | contig 22843 bp, 20 predicted proteins | sample 2277081 | NCBI WGS metagenome assembly SDBV01 (sample SAMN10402039, study PRJNA504765) | marine sediment metagenome | isolation source: marine sediment core GS10_PC15, 223 cmbsf | place: Arctic Ocean: Southern Knipovich Ridge | collected 2010 | reverse complement strand
GGGTATGTTTCTCTCACTGGCGCGTAACGGCAGGCCTGCATTTTTAATAATGGTTAAAACGTTGGGGTAATCGTTCTCAAATGAAATTGAAAACGCGATCATATCAAAATCGGAAATTCTGCGATCCGATTCAATGGATTTGATACGGGCGCCCGGAGGTGAGTCGGGCTCCGGCAGAAAAATCCTTTCACAAACAATCTGATCCATCTGGTTGAATAGACGGTAGGCAACCTGAAAACCAAGATTTGACATCCCGACATGGTAATGGTTGGGATAGACTAGGGCAACTTTGATCCGCCCTTTCCACCTTTTGTGGATGGTTCCTTTTTCAGCATCAATAAAATGGCGATTCGCCTGTTTGTGCTTCAAAGCCATGATCCATGGACCTCAGGACCTATTCTCACGCTAGTCCGCCTTTTTTCTTAAAAATGTCGGGATTTCCAGATCATCATTATCGATAACTATACCCTGATATCCTCTATAAGTCGAACCCGTCGATTCTCCGGACGCCTCTTTTCTTCTTAAAAAGGTCGGCCGATCTAAATCGGAAGAATGGCCCAGGTCAGCCGGGGTAATATCTCTGACTTTCCCCCGCAAAGGGACCTCCTTCGGCTCTTTAGGCTGCTCGACTTCGGCTTCCGGGCCGATCCCCGTTGCGATGACCGTCACTCGCAGTTCATCACCGACACTGTCGTCCAGTACTGCGCCCCAAATGATTTCCGCATCATCTCCAACTTCGCTATATATCCGTTCGGATGCTTCAGTCATCTCTTCCATGGTCAAATCACTCGAGGATGTAATATTCATTAAAACTCCCCTGGCACCGGAAATCGATATATCCTCCAACAGAGGATGAGAAATGGCATTTTCCGCCGCTAATACCGCTCGATTTTCACCACTGGCGATACCGATCCCCATGATGGCCATGCCCGCTCTGGCCATGGTGGTCCTGACATCGGCGAAATCAAGATTGACCAATCCGGGCATCATGATCAAATCTGTAATTCCTTTAACGGAATGCAACAATATTTCGTCGGCTTTCTTGAACATATCGACCATCGTTGCATTGCGGGGAGCAATTCCCCTCAGCCGGTCATTAGGGATGGTAATCACTGTATCGGCAACAGATTTTAATTGTTCAATCCCTGCTTCCGCCTGCTTGGCACGTTTTTTACCCTCAAAAGAAAAGGGCTTGGTTACCACGGCAACAGTCAGTGCTCCAATCTCTTTACAGATTTCAGCAATCACCGGAGCGGCACCGGTGCCGGTACCACCGCCGAATCCTGCCGTGATAAATACCATATGGCTCCCATCCAGAATACTCCGGATTTGATCCAAATTTTCCCGGGCCGCCTCGCACCCCAGCTGTGGGTTGGCTCCAGCTCCAAGGCCTTCTGTCAGCTTTAAACCCATCTGGATTTTTATGGATGCTTTTGATGTCTCCAGCGCCTGGGAATCCGTATTTGCTGCAATAAATTCCACCCCTTTAAGTTGCGATTCGATCATGTTGTTAATGGCATTTCCACCGCCGCCGCCAACACCGATAACCTTGATCTTCGCGGCATGCTCACATTCCACAAAAGTAAACATCATTTCCCCACCTCCATGTTTATTTGACCATTTTTTTAGATAACTTCTTTAAACCAACGTTTCATCCTGTCCATCACCCGATTGAAGATATTTTTGTCACGAATTCTGAATTTTCTCTTGGTTACATTTTTGGCGCCGTAAATGACCAGCCCCACTCCCGTGGCATACATGGGATTATTGACAACATCGACCAGTCCCCCGATCCCCCTTGGTGTTCCCAGACGGACGGGTAGATTGAAAATCGATTCCGCGATTTCCGTAACATCCTCCAGAAGGGCGGTTCCACCGGTGACCACCATTCCGGATGAAATGATATTTTCCATTTCAGCGCGATAGATTTCCCTTTTTATAATGCTGAAAATCTCTTCCATACGGGGTTCAATAATCTCTCCCAAGATCTGCATCGGCAATCTTTTGGGCTTTCGCCCACCGGTTCCGGGGACTTCAATGAGTTCATCATTTTTTATGTTTCTGGCAATACAGATACCGTATTTCTTCTTAATTTTTTCCGCTTCGGCAATCGGCGCCCTGAGCCCCACTGCAATATCATTGGTGATGTTATTGCCACCCAGAGACAACACAAAGGTGTGTCGTATATTATTACCCGAGAACACCGCCAGATCAGTGGTACCGCCACCCAAGTCCAGAAGGGCCGCACCCAGCTCCTTTTCTTCCTCAGTCAAAACAGCCTCTCCGGAGGCCAGCGGTTCCAACACGATATCTCCGACATCTAAACCGGATCGATTGGCACACTTGACAATATTGTGGGCTGACGTGACCGCTCCGGTAACGATATGGATTTTGGCTTCCAACCGAACCCCGGCCATGCCCACTGGATTTTGAATTCCGGTCTGATCATCGACAATAAATTCCTGCGGAAGCACGTGAATGACTTCCCGGTCCATGGGTATGGCAATGGCCCTTGCCGCATCAATGACCCGTTCCACATCGTTTTGCGTAATTTCGGGACCTTTGACGGCAACGATACCGCGACTGTTAAACCCGGTAATATGTCCACCGGCGATCCCGGCGTATACCGATGAAATCTCGCAACCGGCCATGAGCTCCGCTTCTTCGATTGCTTTTTTAATCGAATTTACGGTCGATTCAATATTAACCACAACCCCCTTACGAAGCCCGATGGATGGGTGGGTTCCGATACCGATGACATTGATTTCATTCCCTTCCGTTTCTCCAACCACCGCGCAAATTTTGGTTGTTCCGATATCCAAACCCACAATAATTTCTTTCTGCCGCTGCATCTATGCCTCCTTATGGTCTCCGGACATATACTCATTCAGAACCGGATCGATAACAATTTTCTCAACCTCACTGAGGTCGATGGTGTAGAAGTCTTGGATATAATCTGAGGTGTCGATAAAGAATAATGCGCGTTTCAAATTTTCATATTTCACCTGATAATCAGGATGTCCCAGTTTAATCGTTTTCATGTTCTCGGACACACAAAGGGTGATCCCCAATTCCCGATCCACCAGAATCCTTTTCACAATTCGATTCGGGATGACACTCTCAAAGTCGCTCCCCAAACGTAAAACATCCAGGACGCCATCGGTAATGATGTTTGGATACATGCGGGAAAAAGCGATATCCGTACCCGTGAGCCCGTTGATAACCGGCAACCCAACACTATCCTCCGGGGACCAACGTTTGAAAAGCTCCCCGTTTATGTTCATGAGATATCTCTGCTCCATATTAACGACTGCAATGGGACGATGCTCTTTGATTTCTATAATTACCGTATCCGGGAACTCCCTCCGCACCGAAGCACTCGCGATCCACGGATGCGCCTGGAGCCGGTTTTTGGCAAGAGTCAGGTTCACGGACAGAATATTGGCGCCCATTTTGACCTGGGCCTGCTCCATGATGTCTTTCTTTGAAAGCCGATAGGCGCCCTTAATCACCACTGCTTTACTTTCGAAATAGGTACTTTGAACAAAAAGATCATACGCCAGAACAAACAGATTACTGACCACGATTAATAAAAACAGGCCGGCGGCGACCTTCAGGACCACATACAAGCCGCTTAAAATGTTCGAGGGTTTTTTTCGCTTGTTCTTTTTAACCCGGGTTTTCAGTTTCTGTTTACGTGCCAACGATTTTTACCTCCGGCTTCAGATCGACACCAAACATCTTCGATACGGTCACTTGGACTTCCTCCATTAACGCGATAATATCCCCTGCCGTCGCGCCTCCGGTATTGATCATAAAATTGGCATGTTTCGTCGAAACCTGTGCGTTTCCGGTAGATTTGCCTTTAAGCCCTGCCTGTTCAATCAGCTCCCCGGCACTCTTTTCGCCAACCGGATTTTTAAAAAAACATCCCGCACTGGCACCGCCGGATGGCTGGGACCTTTTTTTTGCTTTTAAAATCCTTTCTGCTTCAATTTGCAATTCCCGATGACTTGACAGTCTCAAGAGGAAACGGCCGGACAGGATGATGGCGGCTTTTCCGGATGCTTGTTCCGGATAATTAATGAAAAGGTCCCGATAAGAGAAACTGAGCTCATGTTTAGAATACATTTTTTTTGTTCCGTCCGGGTGAAGCACCTGAAGGCTGTCGATGACCTCGGCCATGGCTCCGGATGTACTACCGGCATTCATAGCGATTGCCCCTCCAATCGTTCCAGGAATTCCAACGGCAAAATTGAGACCCTGGAGCCCCTTTTCCACGGCGAATCGGCATAGAGAATCCGTCTTCACCCCGGCGGCGGCCTCAACAATCGGTCTATCTTCTTTTTCTCCTTTAATGACAATCTCTTTTGGAAACGCCTTCAGGGACACGACAATCCCTTTGACACCGTTATCTTTCACCAGCAGATTAGTACCGCCACCGATCATATAATATGGAATCCGCCGTCGACTGCAAAAACGAAGAAGATCACAGAGTGCAGATATGCCATGGGGAAAAATCAAAGCTTCCGCCGGGCCGCCAACCCGCAGAGATGTGTACTTGGCCATGGGTTCATCAAACCGGGCGGCGTCTTTGAAATATCCTTCAATCCACTTTCTATCATCTGTTGTGAGCGTCATTTTTCTCTTTTCACTAAACAATTTCTTTAGAAATAAAACCGGCGACTGAAAAACGGGTTACAACCCTTTTGTTTCGAGCAATTTTAGAACCATCTCCCCAACCTTCCAAACATCTCCAGCACCCAAGGTGAGCAGAATATCACCCTCTTTGAGCGCGTCTTTTAGAAACGTACAAGCGGATTCAAACGAATCCCGGTAGGTGACTTCTTTATGACCGTGCCTCTGAATCGCTTCGCTCAGACGGTCGGCTTCAACATCCGGTATCACCGGCTCACCCGCCGAATAAATGGGCAGCACCAGAAGCATGTCCGACTGATAGAACGCTCTTGAAAAATCCTCGAATAACGCTTTGGTTCGGGTGTAGCGATGGGGTTGAAATACCACTATAAGACGTCTTCCCGGCCAGCTTTCTCTTATGGCCTGAAGGGTGGTTTTAATTTCGGTCGGGTGGTGGCCATAATCATCAACAACGGAGATGCCTTGAACTTCTCCCTTGACTTCAAGCCGGCGTTGGACCCCTTGAAGTGTTGCCAATGCATCCTGTATGACTGAAAATTCAATGCCGAGTTCGATACCCACCGCAATGCTGGCCATGGCGTTGTAGACGTTGTGGAGTCCCGGCATATTCAATGTAACCGGGCCCAACTCTTTTTCCAGATGAAAAATGGTAAACAGGCTTTTTAGTCCTTCAAATTTGAGATCCTTGGCCTGGATATCGGCCTGAACGCTCATTCCATATGTTGTAAATCGTTTTCGAATTTTCGGTATGATGTTCTGCACCGGTTCATTGTCCAAACAAAGCACTGCCAGTCCATAAAACGGTATCCGATCAATGAAGGCTAAAAACGCCTCCTTGATCTCATCCAATCCTTCATAAAAATCGAGATGTTCCCGATCGATATTGGTAACCACGGCAATGGCAGGCGACATCTTTAAAAATGAGCCGTCACTCTCATCCGCCTCAGCCACGATAAAATCACCCTTCCCCAAAATCGCGTTAACCCCGATACTTTTCAACTTCCCACCGATAACCACCGTGGGATCAAGACCCCCCTTCTCCAAAACAGAAGCCACAATCGATGTTGTGGAAGTTTTCCCGTGTGCCCCGGCGATCGCGATGCTGTATTTTAATCGCATCAGCTCGGCGAGCATTTCTGCTCTGGGAATAACCGGAACGGCTGCCTTGTCGGCAGCGGCAACCTCGGGATTATCCGCTCTGATAGCTGAAGATGTCACTACCACATCCGCCTTTTCAATCTGATTGGCCGAATGTCCGATAAATATTCTACCGCCAAGTTGCTCAAGCCTTCGGGTGATATCAGACGATTGAAGATCCGAACCGGAAACCCGATAGCCCAAGTTGAGGAGCAATTCGGCGATTCCGCTCATACCGATGCCTCCAATTCCAACAAAGTGGATATGATATTTTTTTAAATACATGTTTTTTTAATCAACCTGTTTTTCGGGTTATCATCATCCCCAAACCAGATGATAGCAGTCCTCAACAATGTCGGCGGCGGCGTTCGGTTTCCCAAGGGCTTTTGCCTGTTTTCCCATCCGTTTGAGGATGTCCGGATGTTGCAAATAAAATTCAATTTTTTCAGATAGTAACTGTCCACTCAGATTCTCCTGGAGAATCATGTCAGCCGCCCCTTTTGCTTTCAGCAATCGGGCATTGAGCACCTGATGGTCATCAGCGGCAAATGGGTATGGAATAAACAGCGCCGGTTTTCCAAGGGTGGTGATCTCTGCCACAGTTGTTGCACCGGCCCGGCATATAACCAGATTTGCATCTTTGTACGCGTGCGCCATATCATCAAAAAAAGCCTGAACAATTGCCGAAATACCGGCGGCCCGGTACCTTGCTTTGACTTTGGCCTGATCAGCTGCGCCGGTCTGGTGAATGAAAAAAATCGATTCTTTGGTATCCAATTGTTCAATCGCTTCCATTATGGCCATGTTGATGGAATGCGCACCCTGGCTACCGCCGACAATTAATATCGTAAACCGGTCTCGATTTTTATTTTCTCTTTTTTCACAATTCAGTATTTTTTTCCGGACTGGATTTCCGGTCAATTTAATTTGCTTCCCGATCAACCATGCTTTTGTTTTTTCAAAAGAGACATATATTCGATGGGCAAGTGGCGACAGCAGTCGATTTGTCATTCCGGGCAGGATGTTTTGCTCATGCAAAACAATTTTAACCCCCATGAGCCAGCCGCCCAACACCACGACCCCTGCTGAATAGCTGCCGATGCCCAACACGACGTCCGGTTTAAATTTTTTTAAAATGCGCATGGACTCAAATAAGCCTTTGGGAACTTTTAAAAGAGATACGGTTTTTTTTTTAAAATTTTGTCCTTTGATGCCGGCCGCGGTGATCCGTTTTTGATTTAGCCCCAAGTTCATCAAAATCGATGTTTCAAATGGCTTCCCGGTGTTGATAAATAGGACCTGGTTTGTCGGATCTTTGATCATAAATTCTTCAGCAATGGCAATTCCCGGAAAAAGATGACCGCCGGTGCCGCCGCCTGCGATAACGACGCGCAACCCTTTTTTTTTACCGCTTCGCATGGCAGCACTCACCTTTTTCAATTAAAATATTTACCTGGCAGACGCTTCGATATTCATAAGGATGCCGATGGATGCCATACTCAGTAAAAGCGACGTGCCTCCGTAACTCAAAAAAGGAAGAACCAACCCTTTGGTCGGCAAAAGACCGAGGGTGACTCCCATGTTAATAAATACCTGAAGCCCGATGGCAACTGTTATACCGGCGGCCAGATAAGAACCGAAGCGATCTCTGGCGTGACTCGCGACCCAGAGGCCCCGACATACGATCATCACGTAGAGCGCAAGTATAACGAGAACACCGAGGAGACCCAGTTCTTCTCCAATAATGGAAAAGATAAAATCGGTATGGGGTTCCGGAAGATAAAACAGTTTCTGGAGACCCTTCCCGATGCCGGCGCCCCATATTCCACCACTGCCAAATGCCATCAGGGAGTTGATCACCTGATATCCTTCATCGGTGGGGTACTTCCATGGATCCACAAAACTCATGATCCGCCTGAGCCGATATGGGGCATTCATCATAAAAAAATATGCAGCGGGAAGCAGCACCAGTAATGGCCCGATCAAATGAAAAATACGGACACCCCCAACAAAAAGCATGATCCACGTGATGGCGCCTAGAATCATCACCGACCCAAAATCCGGTTGAATCGCCATCAACAAAGCAAATGCGCCAAACACCATGATATGCGGAAGAAATCCGATTTTGAAATCTTCAACCAGTCCTTGTTTCTTGCTTAGCGAATATGCCAGATAAATCACCAATGCCAATTTTGCAAATTCAGACGGTTGAAAAGAAACACCTCCCACAAGAAGCCATCGTGTGGAGCCGCCGACCGAAATTCCGAAACCGGGAATGTGCAAAGCAATCAACAGAGCCATAGCCGATATTAGGATCGGATATGCCCCAACCCAGTATAATCGATATGGAATATGCCGACAACTGACCAGAACAAGCAGACCCATCAGTGCAAAAAGACCTTGTTTTTTTAAAAAGAAATATTCGTTTCCAAATTTTTTCAGCGCCAGGGCCGAACTGGCGCTGTAGACCATGACAATACCGATCCCGACTAAAAACAGAACGGGAAATAAAAGATTCACGTCGTACACCGTCTTTGTGGAACGGATGTTAGCAGAAACAAAAATGTCTGATCGCGCCGATTGTTTCATCATAAATCTCTTACCGCCTTGCGAAACAGATCACCCCGTTGTGTATAATTTTTGTACATATCAAAGCTTGAACAGGCGGGAGACAGCAGAACAACATCTCCCGGCGCCGCCGATTGATTGGCTTTAAAAACCGCTTCTTCCATGTTGTTCGCCTCAATCGCTTTTGCAAGATCTCCCAATGTCGCTTTGAACCGTTTGGACGATTCCCCTATCAGCACAATCACTTTTACCCGTTGTCTGACCCCATCTCTTAACTCATTAAAATGCCCGCCTTTGTCCAGCCCGCCCAAAATCAAAACAATCGGTGCATCAAAACTATTTATGGCTTTGACGGTCGCATCCACATTTGTGGCTTTTGAATCATTGACAAAAAGAATACCATCGATGGTCGCCACCTTTTCTAGCCGGTGTGGTAATTGGGGAAAATTATCAAGAGCCGACTGTATTCCTTTTTTATTCCCGCCTGCCGCCAACGCCGCCAAACAGGCTGCCGAGGCATTTTGGTATTGATGCCCGGCCATGGCGAGGGATTCGGAAAGATCAAAAATATATTCCCCATCCTCTGTGCCTTCCAAAGATCCATTGTTTGTCATTCCCCCTTGGATTTTCCGAGGCAGAGAAATATGAATCCGATCATTTTTGACAAACGCTCCATTTTCAGATTCAAAATCAGCATTAAAAAAAAGCCTTTGGCTCTTTATTCCCCGGCTGATGGATCTGACAGTCGGATCAACACTATTTAAAACAGCGATGTCTTCTTCGGTTTGGTTTAAAAATACTCTCCCTTTTGATTGGGCATACGATGAAAAACCATCATACCGATCTTGATGATCGTCGGTGATATTCAGCAGCACGGCAATTTTCGGACAAAAAGTATCAATGGTATCCAGCTGAAAACTGCTGACTTCAGCGACGATGATATCCGCTTTTTCTCCTTTCTGAACATAACCGATTAACGGCTTCCCAATGTTTCCGCCCACAAACGGCTTGATCCCGGAACGGTTTAACATGTCTCCAAGCAGTTCTGTGGTGGTGGTTTTGCCATTGGTACCGGTGACTGCCACAATCGGCTCTTTGATATACCTGGAGGCGAATTCGATCTCCCCCATCACGGTCACACCTTTTTCCCTTGCACTCAGAATGGGCGCGATGTCATGGGGAACGCCCGGGCTGATCAGTATTAAATCACTTTCCAAAAAAAGTTCCGGTCGATGCGGCCCCAATTCCATGCATATGTCCATGTTCCAAATTTTTTCCCCAAATGGGCCGATGTCTTCCTCAGAGGCGGTATCCGTAATTTTGACACGGGCGCCCATTTGCTTTAAAAAACAGGCCAACGTGAATCCCGTAATTCCAAGCCCCACAATCAGGATTTTCTTTTGTTGTAAATTTTTTTTCGAATTTCGCTGCATCCGTTTGTCTTCCGATTAGGACAAAAGTCACGACTATCGAAGCTTTAACGTACTCATGGAAATCAAAGCCAGAGCAATGGCAATGATCCAAAATCGCACAATTATCTTGGGTTCCGCCCACCCTTTTAGCTCGAAATGATGGTGAAGCGGGGCCATTTTAAATATTCTGCGTCCGTTGGTCATTTTAAAATATCCCACCTGAAAGATCACCGACAACGCTTCAATAACAAAAAGACCGCCCACCAGCGCCAGCAGAATTTCCTGTTTGGTGATCACGGCCACCGTTCCCAATGCCGAACCCAGGGAGAGTGATCCGACGTCTCCCATGAAAATTTGTGCCGGGAATGTGTTGAACCATAAGAACCCGAGACCCGCTCCGGTCAACGCGCCGCAGAAAACCGTCATTTCGCCTGCTCCGGCCACGTAGTTGATCTGCAAATAATTTGCGATTTTAAAATGACCCGTCACATAAGAAAAAATCATATAGGTACCGGCGGCAATAATCACCGGCCCGATAGCCAAACCATCCAGCCCGTCAGTCAGATTGACGGCATTGGATGATCCGACGATGACAAAGGTAGCAAATAGAATGTAACCCCACCCGAGATCCGGAGAAAATCTTTTAAAAAACGGTACTGTCACATGGGTATCAAAATCCGGAACGATATAAATAGAAACCGCCGCCAGCAGCGCCACTGCTATCTGCATGATAAACTTGGTTCGTGCGCTCAGCCCTTTATTTAATTTTTTAATCTGCATCAAATAATCATCAATAAATCCAATCACGCTGTAGGCCAGGGTCACCAGCAGGGCAATCCAAACATAATAGTTGGTCAGATTCGCCCAGAGCAGCGTCGATACGACAATGGCGAAGATGATCAGTGTTCCACCCATGGTCGGTGTTCCGGCTTTCTTATGATGCGTCTCGGGACCCTCCTTCCGAATATATTGGCCGATCTGCATTTCATTCATTTTTCGGATGAGCCAGGGGCCGAAAATAAAACAGATTAAAAATGCAGTTAAACTAGCATAAATGGTCCTGAACGTAATGTACCTGAAGACATTAAACGCCGAAAATGTGGTATGAAATGGATATAAAAAATGGTATAACATAAATGATCCTGATGATGCCTTAGTCGGTTAAGTCGGAAATTTGTCCATTTTTGGAAAAAAATATATTTTTTCAGACACCCTTTCCGTTTCCCCAAATCGTTAGTTTTTTTACGATCTCTTCCATGGTCATGCCCCGTGACCCCTTGACGAGAACCCAATTTCCAGGTTGAAGCCTCTGAATCAGATCATTACAGATCGACACCTTGGTCCCGGTCATAATATGGTTTTCGTCCATTCCCCTTTCCTTAGCCCCTTCAGCGACGGATTCGGCAAATGATCCGAAGGCGTAAAGCCTGCTAGTTGCGGAATTTGCTGCAAAAGCCCCGATCTCATAGTGGAGTCCTGCAGCCTTGTCACCCAATTCCAGCATATCACCCAAAACAATCAGGCATTTTTTCCCTTGCGACAATCTAAAAAGGGTGCTGATGGCCGCTTTCATAGAATCCGGATTGGCGTTGTAGCTGTCGTCGATAATATGTATGCCGTTAAAAGTGCTGAAAATTTTCATTCTGCCCGGAATCGGTACAAACGCTTCCAGGGCACTTTTGACCTTTTGGATCTCAATGCCGACTAAATACCCTGCAGCTACCGCAGCGAGAGCATTTAATACCATAAACCGTCCCGGCGTGTTGAGCGTGATCGGCAAATCCCCAACAGGTGTTTTGAGCTCAAAAAAAGTTTTATAATTTTTTTCCCGAATGGCTTCCGCCCTGATAAGCGCTTTTTTCGACGTACCGAAAAGCAGTGTTTGCGTATGCGTATGTTTTCTCAGGCGCATGACCCTTTCATCGTCTGCATTCAAAATAGCGGTACCGGATTTTGTTATGTTTTCCAACAGCTCGCCTTTGGCCTTCATAACGCCACTTACAGATCCGACACCTTCTAAATGCGCTGATCCGATATTGGTGATAATTCCGATATCAGGCTCGCAGATAGCGGAAAGCCGCCGGATTTCTCCAAAGTGATTCATACCTAATTCCACGACAGCCCACTCGTGTTGAGGTAACAGTTTCAAAAGTGTCAAGGGCAACCCGATCTCATTGTTAAAATTCCCGGTTGTGGCAAGTGTACAAAATTGTTTCGCTAATACCGCTGTTGTCATTTCCCGGGTGGTTGTCTTCCCATTGGAACCGGTAATGGCGACGGTTGAAACATTGATCCGTTTTCGATGAAAAAGAGCCAAAGCTCCCAGAGCGTAAAGCGTATCCGGAACTGAAATACAGGCAATCCTTTTTTGTTCGAATTTCTCCCGGGGCAGCCGGCTGACATTTTCTTTATTGACGATCAGCACCGAGATCCCTTGATCCACTACAGTGTTAATAAAATCAAAGCCATCATAAGTATCTCCGTTTAGACCGATGAAGAGCTCAGTGGGTGAAATCGTCCTCGAATTCGTTGAAATACCCGTTACCGTTTGTTCTAAACCGCCGCAAATGAGATCACCGCTGGTGGCTGTCAGGATGTCCGATACGGTCCAGGTGATTTTTTCCAATGCTTGCATCTACCGTCGATCCTTATGATACAGTCTGATTTTATCGATTCATTAGTTTATGCCGCCTTAAGCTTTGAAAGGGCTGATTTTACTACTTGTTTATCATCGAACAAAATTGTGCGATCTCCGATGATCTGATAATTTTCATGCCCCTTTCCGGCGATGATAACAACATCTCCCGGCCGGGCTGCCGACAGGCTCAGGCGGATGGCCTTTTCCCGGTCCGGTTCAATAACATACCCCTTTTTTTCAAAACCATTTTTGAGCTGCTCAACCGTATATGCATAAGGATTGAACCGGCGCGTTCCGGAAAGAATCTGTTCAATGATCGTCATATGATTCTCTCCCCGGGGGTTGTCCGACGTAATAATCGATAAATCCGCAAGCCTTCCGGCGATTTCTCCCATCAGGGGACGTTTTTCTTTATCCCGATCTCCGCCGCAACCAAATACACACAGCACTCGGTATTTTGAAAGTGCTCGGATGCTTAAAAGGGCTTTTTCCAAAGCGCCCGGGGTATGGGCATAATCAACCACAACAAACCGGCCGGTCGAATTGGGAATTAATTCAAACCTCCCCGGCACAACTGAAAGATTCTCAATCCCCGCCTTCATGGCGCTTTGCGGTACCCCGATCGCCATACCGATTCCGACAGCAACCAGAATGTTATCCATATTATGCCTCCCGATCAAAGGTGTTCGAACGGAAAAGTCCCCTTTGGGGGTGTGTATGGTTGAATCCATTCCAGTCAGATCCGATTGATGAACGGTTCCCCGGATATGATGGTCCGGCGCACTACCGGTACTAATGCTTGAATCGGGCATTGTGTTGAACAGCGACTCCCCTTTTTCATCGTTACAATTGATCACCGACCGGGTGTGGCGCTTCTTCGGTCCGCTATTTAATATTTCTGTAAATAATCTCTTTTTTGAGTTCCAGTACGCATTCATGTTTTTATGAAAGTCCAAATGATCCTGGCTTAGATTGGTGAAGCCGGCGACATCGATCCAGCAATTTTCGATCCGTGACAAGTCGAGGGCATGCGAGGAAATTTCCATGACTACATGAGTCACATCATTTTGAACCATTTCCGCCAAAATTCGTTGTAAATCCAGAGATTCAGGGGTTGTTAACGGGTTTGAAAATTTTTTGTTTCGATAGCGGTAATCGATCGTCCCGATATTTCCGGTATTGAATCCGGCTTTTTTGAGAATACTTTCTGTCAAAAAGGCCGTGGTTGTTTTTCCATTTGTTCCGGTGATGCCGATGATTGTGAGTTTTTCTGATGGATTACCGTAAAATCGGCTTGAAATCAGGGCCAGAGCCTTGCGGGTATCACCGACTTGAACGCTGATCGGTTTCCCTTCAAAGGCTTTTTCAACAATAATTGCCGAAGCCCCCCGATCGATAGCCATATGAATAAAATCATGTCCATCTGCCTTTCGGCCTTCTATGGCCACAAAGAGCCCGCCGTTTTTGACCTCTTGTGATTTGTAATGAATCGACGTAATTTCCGGGTCTTCCCTTGGGGCCAAGGCAGGCATTCGGATCTTATCCGCAGATGTCAGTCCGTTTATGAGCGTTAAAAGCTTCAACCCGAAACCCCTTTCACCAATTGCACCGTCAGCTTGTCCGTGTTTTTGTCGGGAAGCACATTTAAATAGATTAAGGTTTCCTGGGCGATTTTTCTAAATACCGGGGCGGCAACCGTACCGCCGTAATATTTTCCTTTAGGTTCATCAACAATAACCAAAACCGTAATGGCCGGTTTCTTCACCGGTGCAAAACCGACGAATGAGGAAATATATTTTCCCCGTTCATAAGTACCGCTTCGGCCCACTTTCTGAGACGTTCCGGTCTTGCCGGCGGCAGAATAGCCGAAAAGGACTCCGTTTTTCCCGGTGCCTCCTTCTTCCAGGACTGATTTCATCATGGTTTTTATAATTTCAGCTGTTTCTTCTGAAATCACTCTTCTCATTTTTTGAGGTGGAAAGCGCTTTACTATCTGACCTTTTTTATTGGTAACCGCCTGTACAATATACGGTTTCATAAGATAACCGCCGTTTGCAAAGACTGAAACCGCTGTTACCAACTGAATGGGAGAAACAGACATTCCCTGCCCAAAAGCAATGGTACCCGCATCGATTTTCGACCATTTGCTAAAATGGGAAAGTCTTCCCGCGGTTTCGCCGGGGCAATCAATATTCGTCTTTTTTCCGAATCCGAAATCCACCAGGGTGTCGTAAAGCGTTTTTGAACCGATCAGCTCGCCCACTTTTGCCGCACCGATATTGCTGGAAAATTTAACCACCTCTTTTAGCATCAGCCAGCCGTGAGGATGAACATCATGAATGGTGTATCTACCGATCCCGTATTTTCCGTTTTCGGCAAAAAATATCGTATTGGGCGAAGCCAATCTGGATCGAAGCGCTGCGGCGGCCGTAAAAATTTTCATGGTCGATCCGGGTTCATACGGATCGGTGATGGCCCGATTGCGCCAGATGTACTTGCTGTATGACCGATAATCATTCGGGTTGAAAAATGGATAATGGGCAATTGCCAGGACACCCCCTGTGTCAGGCGCCATGACCACTGCAATTCCGGATTTGGCTGAAAATGTCTGTACCGCCTCCTGAAGCGCCTTTTCAGTGATGTACTGAATGTTTCGATCAATGGTGAGTATTAAATTATCGCCCCCATAATCAGGGACGACCGCCCTTTTACCCTCCAGACCCCGGCCAAGGGCATCTCGTATCACCTTGGATTTTCCGATTTCTCCCTGGAGGTGTTTGTCATAATAAAATTCGAGGCCTTCTAGACCACGGCCGTCCACCCCTGAAAATCCGAGAACCTGGGCGGCAAGCGTTCGATTGGGATAAAAACGGCTGTGTTCTGAGATGAAACCGATGCCGCCGATGTTGAGCTGCTTTACCATTGATGTCTCTTTGGGTGTGGTCTGACGCTTGACCCAAACAAACGTATTTTTGGAATTCAGCTTTTTATAAAGCTTGTTTCTGTTGATTTGGAGTTCTTTTGCCAGTTTTTTTGCCGTACTTCGCGACTGTTTGATCTGTTGTGGGTAGGCGGCAATAGAGGGCACATCGATGCTGACAGCCATCTCTCCATAATTTCGGTCGAAAATGATTCCCCGTTTTCCATATGACAACTTCGATTTTTGATACTGGCTGATCGCTCTTTCCGACAACCAGGACTGACGAAACACCTGAAGGTAAATAGATTTAGCTGCAATGGCTGCAGCAAACATCCCTAAAAAAATGCCGACGACGATGATACGAGAATTGTCTCTATGTTTTTTCCCGCTTCTCATGGAAGGGTAACCATTTGATCAGGCGTCGGAATGATGAGATTTAAGGTCCCATATGCAACTTCAGACAGCCTCTTTGGAGATTGGAGGCGCGCCAATTCGATTGTCAAATTTTTTTGAAGCTTTAAAAGTCTGCTTTGGCGATCTATAATATCGGAAATTTCGTAGCTGGCTTGGGTATATTGAACTCGGCACCAGGCATAAAAAAAAAGTTCGGCGATAAAAAACGCCATCACCACCAGCCAAATCCCGTTTCCTTTCAGCCCGCCCTTTTTCTTCTGCATTTTTGCCCACTTTTTACTTTAATCTTGAAAAATCCTCACAACCTGAAATATGTTTCTCTTTCAGCTCAGACTCTCCGGCAATTTCTCCATGACCCGTAACCGGCTGCTTCTCGCCATAGGATTTCTCTTGATTTCTTCATCACTCGGTCGAATTATTTTTTTGGTCAGCACGCGCCCCACTTTTTTGTGGTTGCAAACACATATGGGAAAATCTGATGGGCATACACAACCACTGCCCATTTCTCTCATCTGATTTTTTACAATCCGATCTTCAAGCGAATGAAAAGATATGACGCAGAGCCTTCCAAAAGGCTTCAGGTAATCTGCGGCGATCTTTAAAAATGACTCGAGACTCTCAAGTTCCTGGTTGACAAATATACGCAACGCCATAAAAACACGTGTTGCCGGGTGAATTCTCTGGGTTCGCAATGCACGCTTTGGAATCGCTCGAGACACAATATCCGCCAAATGGATTGCGGATTCAATTCGTTGATGCTGCCGCTCAATGACAATTCGTTTGGCAATTCGCCACGCCCAGCGTTCTTCTCCATACACTTTGAAAATCCGGCTTAACTCGCCCTCGCCCATGTTATTGACCAAATCTTCGGCACGTATCTCCGACTCGGTACTCATGCGCATGTCGAGCGGTTCATCTTGCTTAAAACTGAAACCGCGGCCGCTGGAATAAATTTGATGTAGAGAGATGCCCAGATCCAGAAGAATACCGTTGAGTGAGGGGATAGCCAGCTTTCGTAGAAAAGATGGGAAATCTTTAAAATTGCCGCAGATCAGATGAACATTGTCCATATTGGACTTCAAAATCCCTTTGGCATTCTCGATGGCGTCCCTGTCCAGGTCAATCCCGATCAATTTACCGCCCGGGAGGATTTTGTTCAATATGGCGCGACCATGGCCTGCACCCCCGAGTGTGCAATCCATGTAAATCTGTCCCGGTCTGCAGTTCAAATATTCAATTACTTCATCCATCATGACGGGGACATGCTTATAAGCCATGACTTAAAGTCCTAATTTGGCAATCTCGTTTCTTACTTCCTCCTTTTTCATGTCCGTCTCCATCGTCATGTTCTCATTGTCCCAATTTTCTCGGGACCAAATCTCGAAATGATCCAAAACCCCGACCAAAACAATATCTTTCTCGATTTTAGCATACTGTCTGAGAATTGGAGGAATGAGGATGCGTTCCTGTTTGTCACAGGCGCAATCGAAGGCCCCGCCCACAAAAACCCGCCGGAAGCGACGCATGTTTGCACTTTTCTCCGCCAGGGACATGATTTTGGTTTCGATTTTACCCCACTCTTGAAAAGTGTAAGCAAAAAGACTTTTATCCATCCGGGAAACCATCAGCCTCTCTTCACCACTATTCTGAACAACCTCCCGAAATCGCGACGGAATGATGATTCGTCCTTTAGAATCGATCGTATGAAAAGAAGTTCCGCGAAACATGTTTTTCTTGGTTACTCCACTTTTATCCACTTTTTCTAAAATTCAATACTATTTTGGATCATATGTCAAGGGAAAAATATTAGAAATAATAATTTTTTATAATAATTAACAAAAGTTAAATCAAAATTATAGCTACCAATAACATGTGGAGCATTGTGGGTAAAATCATTATTCCATGATCGAGCCGATGTCATGAAGTGCCCATTGCACCCTTTTGGTGCGTCAAATGAGTTTACAGAAAGGATGGATCTTGATAAGTGAATACAATTTTCAAATTTAAAACATAAAATAGGGGTGCCAACATGTTGACGATTGTACAATTTCGATATGCATCGGACAATTTCAGCTACCTCGTGCACGGAGCGGTGGACGCACTGGCGATTGATGGTGGTGCTGTTGACGACATGACGGCATACGCAGATAAAAATAACCTTGCCATCCGGGTCGTCACCAATACCCACTCCCATCCGGATCACACGGTGGGAAACCAGGCGCTTCTTGATCGGACGGGTGCCCTTTTTTTGGAATATGGCGACTTGATCCAAAAAAAGGTCATCCCACTTGAATCCGGCGCCATTCGGGTTTTAAGCACCCCTGGACATACCATGGATTCGGTAACATTTTACTTCGATGATAAGATCATTACCGGCGATACCCTGTTCAACGGCACGGTTGGAAATTGTTTTTCCGGAGATTTAAAAGCTTTTTATGAAAGCATCAAGACCTTGTTGGCGCTTCCGGATGATACCCGTGTTTATGCTGGACATGACTACGTTCAATTCGCCATGGATTTTGCGAAGCTCATCGAACCGAACAACAAGAGTATCACTAATTTTTTAAAGCAATATCAGCATGATAACGTATTATCCACGCTGAGAACGGAAAGACGCGTCAATCCCTATTTGCGGTTTAATGAAAAAAATATCATCCGTGTTTTAGAAGAAAAGCGGCTTGCTGTAGATACTGAATATGAGCGATGGGAATCCATTATGTCGCTTGACTGAGAAAAGCGCCTTTCAAGGCGAATCATGACAAATTTTGTTTTTTGTGGGACATGGGATTTTATTGTGTGTCTACCCACGACTTTTAAATAAATTTTTCTTTTAGCGCTCAGACAAACCGGGTTTTTTACTTCGCGACAGCCGGGTTGCCCTGGGCAGGAGGTGGTTATGGATCAAAATCATAAATCAAATTCAACCCTTAGTAGCGATTGGGAAGAACGGACGCTCTGCAGTGATGAGAATTGCATCGGCATCATCGGACCGGACGGATGCTGTAAAGAATGCGGAAAACCGTTCGACCCGACGAATGCAAAAAGACAAGAGTCCGAAGTATTAGATTCGACTGAAAGCGATTGGCTTTCAGATGAATCATCGACAGATACAGATGATCAGGAGGCATTTGAACCGGGCGCCGACTGGCAAAATCGGCAGTTATGCAGTGATGAAAATTGCATCGGGGTTATTGGAACAGATGGTTGTTGTAAGGAATGTGGGAAACCGGCAAAAAATAAGTGACCAAAACCCACCCAAGCATTTACCTTCCGGCTTGGCAAACAAAATCATTTTTCTGAATCGGGTTCTACTGAAATGATGAATCAAATCAGAATGATCGCCCATGAAAGGTTAGATAAAGCCGCAGGCAGTCATGACTGGGAGCACACCCTTCGGGTCCACCGGTTGTGCGAACGAATCGGTCCCCCGGAAGGCGCCGACATGGAAGTCCTATCTGCTGCCGCTTATCTTCATGATATTGGAAGATATTTTCAGGATATCACCAAAGGGAGCATCTGTCATGCTGAAAAGGGTGCTGAACTGGCAAAAGAAATCGTCATGCCGCTCTCTTTTTCAAAAGGACAGAAATTAAATATCATCCACTCGGTCCGGTCTCACCGTTTCAGGGGAAATCATCAACCGCAAAGTATTGAGGCGAAAGTTTTATTTGATGCCGATAAACTGGATGCCATTGGCGCCGTGGGCGTGGCGCGCGCTTTTTTATTTGCCGGAGAAGTCGGCGCGCAACTGCACAACCCAAATTTGGACCTCGAGAAGGCCCGGTCGTATTCAAGAGACGACACCGGTTTCAGGGAATTTAAAGTCAAACTGGTCAAGATCAAAAAACGGATACAAACCCAAACCGGAAAGAAAATAGCCCATGATCGCCATCTGTTTATGAAAGATTTTTTTAAACGGTTTCAAGATGAATATGAAGGGAGATTATAAAGACAATGAGTATCAATGTTGTGAATAAAATCGATGAAATGGTAACTGTGAAACACATATTGCTGAGTGTTTCAGACAAACAGGGCTTAGAAAAATTCGTACCCGGGCTGCTTAAAATCAATGCAAAACTCAAACTGTTTTCAACCGGAGGAACCTTCAAGAAACTCACGGAAATTCTGGAGGATAAAGGGACTGAAAACCTCCAACGGGTCTCAGTCTACACCGGTCAACCGGAAACCCAGGGCGGATTGGTCAAAACACTGGATTTTAAAATTTATCTGGGTTTGTTGACCGAAACTTACAATACCGCCCACCAGCAAGACCTTCTACGGACCAAAAGTGTTGCCATCGATATGGTGGTGGGTAATCTGTACCCGTTTCGAGAAACAATCGCAAAAAAAGATGTTACGTTGGAACAGGCACGTGGGAATATTGATATCGGTGGACCCTGTATGATTCGAGCTTCGGCCAAGAATTTTATCCGCGTCGCCTCGGTGGTTGACCCGGGTGATTACGACTCCATTCTTTCCGACATGACAGCCAACAAAGGCGCTTTATCGCTGGGTCTTCGTTTTAGACTGGCCCAAAAAGCCTTTCAACACACGGCAGCATACGATCGGACCATTGCCGCTTACTTGGGTCTTCTATCCTTTGACGATATGGCAGCATGTTATCAATAACGAATCCGGGTAAAAAATATTCATTTGATTCATTAGTAAAGAATCCCGGCCCAGAGAAGGGGTTTTCTAAGGCCAAATAAATTTAAAGTGATCAGGACTCACTTTTTATAAGGCAGTGTATGGCGAGGGATAAAAACTTGCTTTTTGGAAGGGAGTGGGGGATAAAGAGATAAGAACTTGCTTTTCGGATGGTAGTGCATTACGGGAAGCGGGTAGTTTGTAAAGAAAAAGGCACCACTACACGTTGTATCGGCAAAAATGAGAATTGGACCGGAGTCAAAAGCGGCTCCCGAACCCACTTAAAAAACGACCGGGTGGAGCCTAAATTTTGCAAAAATGAGATTTCCAATCAAATTGGATCATTGATTTCCGGTACGCCTCAAGACTTATTTTTGATTATTGAAGCCAAATCCAAACCCAATCTAAGCGCCGATTCTGCGAAGTTATTTCTGCGCGAACCCTTAAAGCACTGATTGGATAAAGATTATGTTAAAAAAAATATGTATTGCATTAGCCATCAGCCTCATCGTCATGGGCAACGCCTTTGCGAAAGACCCGACTGAAGGAAATATCACCCCCCGTCACGGCATTGCCATGCATGGCGATCTTAAGTACTCATCTGATTTTACACACTTTGAGTACGTCAATCCCAATGCCCCGAAAGGTGGTAATGTGCGCCTGGGTTCATCCGGCAGCTATGACAGCCTAAACGGATTTATCGTCAAGGGCGTTAGCGCCGATGGTCTGGGGGGCATCTATGATACGCTTCTGACATCATCTGCCGATGAACCGCTTTCGGAATACGGTCTGCTGGCGGAAACCGTCACCACATCCGATGATCGCTCCTGGGTGGAGTTTGTCCTGCGTCCGGAAGCTCGCTGGCACGATGGTGAGCCTGTCACCGTGGAAGATGTGATCTGGACTTTTAAAACGCTGCTGAAAAAGGGCGTACCGTTTTATCGGTTCTATTATAGAAGTGTGGACCGGGTTGAAAAAACAGGCGCGCGATCCGTGAAGTTCACTTTCAAAGAAGGTGAAAACCGGGAACTGCCGTTGATCATCGGCCAACTTGTAGTGCTGCCAAAGCACTACTGGGAAACCCGTGAATTCAACAAAACCACCCTTGTACCACCGCTTGGCAGCGGTCCTTATCGAATCAAAGACGTGGATGCAGGTCGATCTCTGACCTTAGAGAGGGTCGAAAACTACTGGGGGAAAAACCTATCCGTCAACAAGGGCCGGAACAACTTTGGCACTATCCGCTATGACTACTACCGCGACAGCTCGGTCATGCTGGAGGCCTTCAAAGCCGGAGAATTTGATTTCCGTGCCGAGAACTCATCCAAAGCCTGGGCCACGGAATACGATATTCCCGCCGTTAAAAAAGGCCGGTTGATAAAGTTTCAGTTCAAGCACAACCGCTCATCGGGTATGCAGGGATTTGTCTTCAACACCCGTCGCAGCAAATTTACCGATAGCCGCGTGCGACAGGCTTTGGCTTACGCCTTTGATTTCGAATGGTCCAACAAGAACCTGTTTTATGGTATCTATAACCGTACGCGGAGTTATTTTGATAATTCGGAACTGGCGGCAACGGGCTTGCCCAGTGATGCGGAACTGGCCATTTTAGAACCCTATCGCGGGCGAATTCCAGATGAAGTCTTCACAACGGAATACAACCCGCCCCTCAATGATGGCGCAGGCCAGATCCGAAAAAACCTGCGCGCGGCGAGCAAACTGTTGAAAGATGCCGGTTGGATCATCAAAAATGGCAAACGTGTCAACAGCAATACCGGTGAAAAGCTGAATTTTGAGATTCTACTGATCAGCCCGCTGTTTGAACGGATTGTTTTGCCCTATGCCCAAAACCTGAAGAAGCTCGGCATCAAAGCGACCGTGCGCACGGTTGATACGGCTCAATACACCCGGCGGCTTGATACCTATGATTTTGATATGATCGTTTCGGTCTTTGGACAGTCGCTGTCACCGGGCAATGAACAGCGATCGTTCTGGGGGTCGCAAAATGTTAACATGGAAGGCGGGCGGAATTTTATCGGCATCAAAGATCCGGTCATTGATGACCTGATCGAAAAGGTTATCGCCGCCTCAGACCGAAAAGGATTGGTCACCGCCGTACGTGCGCTGGACCGGGTTCTGCAATGGGGGCATTGGCTGATAACACACTGGCACAACAAATTTGACAATATTGTCTACTGGGACAAGTTCGGCATTCCCGAAATCATCCCTGTCCAGGGTGTCCAGTTCGATGCATGGTGGATTGAACCCGAGAAGGATCGTGCGCTGAAAAAACGTCGCTAATCTTCAATAAACTAGTGTCCGTCTACAAATGGTAGATTTTGGTTCAGAGCAAGGCTTGAGCAATTTTGAAACCGCAGGCATAGCGGGCTATGTCGAGGATTTCAAAAGAGCGAAAACGCCGCTCTGGGCCAAAAGATGCCGTTTGTG
>SDBV01003574.1_pt1 | contig 22844 bp, 18 predicted proteins | sample 2277081 | NCBI WGS metagenome assembly SDBV01 (sample SAMN10402039, study PRJNA504765) | marine sediment metagenome | isolation source: marine sediment core GS10_PC15, 223 cmbsf | place: Arctic Ocean: Southern Knipovich Ridge | collected 2010 | reverse complement strand
CAAAACGTATCTTCGATCCGCCAAAGCTCGGACCTTCGATGCCTTGCTCGACGCAATCGCCTTGGCGCTGCGAACCATTACGCCACAGGACGCACAAGGCTGGTTTTCACTATGCGGCTATCCAGCATTACAATCGTGAACTGCTCTAAAAGAGTAAGGTAAACATCAGTATGGGCGCGAACTTCTTTTGGCGCAATAGGTAAAATAGGCAAAGCGCATAATGTCCTCACGTTCGCGGCTAGCTGGTGCTGTGCCTCCACGTTCGTTCAGGCATATATTTCAACAACCGCTCGCTTGGCTGGCTCGATGGTCTTCATTGGGTCGTCACTTGGTGGGGCGAGCTCATTGAATTTCCAGCGGCAGTGTGATGACGAATCGTGTGCCCTTGCCCGGCTCGGATTCGACTGTAATATCGCCTCCGTGTTCGCGGATGATCCGGCGGGTGGTGGGCAGCCCCAGCCCAGAGCCTTGTTTTTTGGTCGAATAGTAGACGCCGAAGATTTTGTTCAGTTCGTCCGGTTCCATGCCGCTTCCGGTGTCGATCACCTCGATGACGGCCCAGTTGCGCTGGGTTGAAAGTTTGACCAGCAGCTCGCCGCCGTCGGGCATGGCCTGGGAGCCGTTGATCATCAGGTTCAGCAAGGCCTGCTTGATGAGGTTGACGTCGAGGCTGCATCGAACTTCCGTTTCGGGCATTGTCGATCGGTGGACGATCCGCCCGGCCTCGGCCTGTGGGGCGAAAAAGTCGACCAGTTCCTCGATCATCCTTCGCACGTCGACGGGGGCGGTCTGGAGTTCGTAGTGACCTGCGTAGCGGAGGAAGTCGTCCAGAATATCGCGGAGGCGGTCGGCCTCGCTGCGAACTGTTTCCAGCCGGCGCACCATCCGCTTGCTTTCCTCGTCCTGACGGCGTGCGAGGTCCTCGCTGAGCAATTTGAGGTTGACGTTAATGGTGGACAGAGGGTTCCTGATCTCGTGAGCGAGCCCGCCCGCGAGCTGTGCCACCTCGATGAGGTGCCCCTGTCCTCGTGCCCTGGCCGACAGACGGCGCACATTGCGCCACATCCTTCGACTAAACCAAAGGACAGCGGCGACCCAGACCGGGCCGGCCAGTAATGCGCCAATGATAATATCGAAAAAATCTCTTTCAGGCATCGACATTCTCTGGCGTCTGGACAGACCGGGCCGGATCGCTTGACTTGTCCGCAACGCGACTAGACGTGTGGAAACGGTACGGATTACGCTGAAGGCTGGGCAGCCTGCGCCGATTCGGGCCTGGCTACGTTGCGAGCCTGGAAGCCCTTGTCGCCTTCAAACATCTCGTAATCGACCATTTCTCCGTCCTTCAACGCGCGAAAGCCATCGCCAGCAATCGATGTGTAGTGGACGAAAACGTCCTGGCCTTCATCGCCAACAATAAAGCCGTACCCTTTTTTCGGGTCAAACCACTTCACTTTCCCTGTGGGCATCTGTTGCACCTCCCTTTCCAGGCCGGTCCACCGGCAGACGCTGACTTGGCCAGTAGGCCTCAGCCGGCGACCACCGATGCACACAGACAGTCAACAACCCGGGTTTCCGGGCTGTCAAGGTATAACCCACAGCACCGCGGAACACCGCAGTGCAACTGATTTCCCAATACAATGTGAAGATTTGGTGCGTAAACCCAATCAGATACTACACCATCCTGGCGTCTGCGGCCAGACATTTTTTCAATACATTTATTGCCAATCGTCTCGTACTTTCGCCACGAGATCGGCCTTACTATTCATCCTTCGATTTGTCGGCGGAATCGCCTTCGGGGTTTTCCTCTTGCATGGCGGCCTTGCGGGAGAGCTTCACCCGTCCCTGGTCGTCGATGTTGATCACCTTCACCCGCATCACGTCGCCAACTTTGCACACGTCTTCGACGTTCTTAACGTAGGCGGTATCCAGCTCGCTGACGTGGCACAGGCCGTCTTGGCCGGGGAAAAGTTCGATGAAAGCGCCGAAGTCCCTGATAGAGACGACCTTGCCTGCATAGATCCGGTTGAGCTCCGCCTCGGCTACAATGCCGTCGACGGCTGCCAGGGCCGCCAGTGCGCCATCTGAATCTGCGCAGGAGATGAAAACAGTCCCATCTTCTTCGATGTCGATGTTCGCGCCGGTCTCTTCCTGGATCTTCTTGATGGTCTTGCCGCCCGGGCCGATCAGTTTGCCGATCTTGTCCGGGGCGATCTTGGTCGTCAGCATCCGCGGGGCGTATTCACTGATCTCTTCTCGCGGTGTGGCAATGGCCTTGGCCATTTCGTCGAGAATGTGCAGCCGGGCCTGGCGGGCCTGCTCCAGCACCTCGGCCATTTTCGCCTGCGGAAGCCCGCGGGCCTTCATGTCCAACTGGATACCGGTGATGCCGTTTCGCGTGCCGGCAACCTTGAAGTCCATGTCGCCGTGGTAATCTTCCTCGCCGACGATGTCGGTCAGCAGCAGTTGCTGGTCGCCTTCGGTAACCATGCCGATGCTGATACCCGCAACCGGCGCCTTGATCGGCACGCCTGCGTCCATCAACGCCAGGGTCGCGCTGCACACCGAAGCCATCGAACTCGATCCGTTGGATTCCAGAATTTCGGACACCACGCGAACGGTGTAGGGGAACTCATCGTTCGACGGGAGCACGGGTTCGAGGCTTTTCTCGGCCAGGGCTCCGTGTCCGATGTCTCGCCGTCCGGGGCCGCGTAATGGGCGAATTTCGCCGACCGAGAAGGGCGGGAAGTTGTAGTGCAGCATGAAGGGCTTTTTGTATTCTTCCAGCAGCCCGTCGATGATCTGCTGATCGCGCGGCGTGCCGAGCGTGACGGTCGCCAGTGCCTGGGTTTCTCCGCGGGAGAAGATCGCCGAGCCGTGCGTTCGCGGCAGCACCGAAAGATCAAAGCTCAGCGGTCGCACTTCGTCTTTGGCCCGGCCGTCGGGTCGCGTGCCGGACAGAATCAGCTTCCGCTGAATCTTGCCCTCGGTCTTATAGAATGCTTCCTTGATCTGGCTCGGCGTGTACTCGGGCTCTTCAACGCCTTCGGGGCAAAGCTCGGCGAGCACGTCCTGGCGAATGGCGCCCATGGCGTCGCCGCGTTCGGTCTTGGCCTTGATCTGCTTGGCCTCTCGCATGCGGTCGCCGTAGTTGTCTTCGATGTGCTTCTTGAGCGCTTCGGGGATCGGGGTGGGCTCGTAGCTCTTTTCGACGCCGACTTTTTCGACCAGTTCATTGATCATTTCAATGACGATCTGATAGGTTTCGTGCGCCTTGGCCAGGCCTTCGACGACGACTGCTTCGGAGACTTCCTTGCCGTCGAGTTCGATCATGTTGGCCGCCTCTGCCGGGCCGCAGATCAGCAGGTCCATCGTGCTGTCTTTCAGTTGCGTGTGCGTCGGATTAACGACGAGTTCCTCGTTGATGTACCCGACTCTGGCGACGCCGATGGGGCCTTCGAACGGGGCCGGGCTCAGCGATAATGCCGCCGAAGCGCCGGCAATCGCCAGCATGTCCGGGTCGTTCTCGTTGTCGGTGCTCAGCACCATGCACTGGATCTGGACTTCGTTCATGAAGTCATAAGGGAACAATGGGCGGATGGGGCGGTCGATCATCCGGCAGGTGAGGATTTCCTTCGTGGAAGGTCGGCCTTCCCGCTTGAAGAACCCGCCGGGCACCTTGCCAGCTGCGTATCGGTTTTCGCGGTAGTCCACGTACAGCGGGAAGAAGTTAATCTCCCGCGTCGGCGGGGAGGTCAGCACCGTCGCCAGAACAACTGTATCGCCGTACTGCACCCACACGGCGCCGTCGGATAGTTTCGCAACCCGGCCGGTTTCCATCGATAGGGTGCGCCCGGCAATTTCTCTTTCTACTCTTACTACTTCTGCCATTTTCATTTTCCTTTCGCCGCCCGAACGTCACGGACGACTGTTTCTCTATGTTTTACCCGTATGGTATTACAATCATTGGATTTGTTCGTCCCGTATCAACCTGCATCGGGCGCGTAAAGTTACGCGGTTCGCGCTAAGTCGAGAAGGATGATCGCACCCGGCCCTTGTGCGCAAGCGGCCGCACCGGTCGATGCGTCAGCAAATAAGTTACTTTCGCAGACCCAGCTTGCCGATGATGCTGCGGTATCGATCAGGGGTGGTGGTGGCCAGGTACTTCAGCAGGCTGTTTCGTCTGCCGACCATCTTCAGCAGGCCCCGGCGAGAGGCGTGATCTTTCTTGTGGGTCTTCAGATGTTCGGTGAGATGATTGATTCGTTTGGTCAGCAGTGCGATCTGGACCTCGGCCGAACCTGTGTCGCCGTCGTGTCTCTGATGTTCCTCGATAGTCTTCGTTTTCGCTTCAATTGCCGTCGTCATTTCTGCTTCTACCTCACCCCGCCACACAGTATGAAGGCCGTGATTTGGCGGGAAAAAACCTTACTTGACATTTCCGTTCGTAGCCGCACGGCTCCTTACCGTGCGTCCTGCCGCGAGTTCGCTAATATTCTCGAAAACACTCGCTGTGCAAGCGAACCACTCTAGCCGCTTTACGGCGGCGATGCAATTTCTTTATCGGCAGATTTCTCGCTGGCCGCTGGGGGAATTTTCAATTCTCCACTTGCCGATCCGCCAAGTCCAACGCGATTCAGCTAAGCACCTTGTCGATCGCCGCCAGCAGCTTCTCCATGCGGAAAGGCTTGTTGAGGTATTCATCGACGCCGAGGCTCTTGGCGTATGTCTTGTGCCTGCTGCCCTGATTGGCTGTAATCATGATGATTCGCGGCGGGTCGGATCGTTCCTTGCCGCGTTTGAGCTTCTCGATCACCAGGAAACCGCTGCGTTTGGGCAGCATCATATCCAGCACGACCAGGTCGGGTTGGCCTTCCTCGGCCTGCTTTAACGCCTCGTTTCCATCGCTGGCGGTCAGTAGCGTCGGCCCTTTGTCTTCCAGGGCGGCGTACATTGCAGCCAGGATATCCCGATCGTCGTCGACCAGGAGGATTTTCTTGTCAGCCAGTTCACCTGCCATAACGTTCGTACTCCTTCCGTGCCCGTCGCTTGGGAGATCAGAGCACTTCGAGGTCACTTCACCCTTACAACCTTATGGTACAGCCCACGCTGCGAACTGTCAACAATTGTCAACAGGCGGCCGCATCGCCGTTTCCGTTTATTCTCTCTCGGGAAAAACTTTCTCCTGAACCGCTCCAGCCGGATTCGCCGACGGGGAGGGTGAATCGTATGTTTTCTGCGTAAGAGTATATCACCATTGAGATGTTGTTGAGGCAATGCAGCGAGGATCAAGCCGGCTGACGAGTCCCGAATTATCGGGACGAATCGGGCGGAAGGGTTTCTGGCGCCCAACGCGGCAGATCAAACTTGAGCTGCGTAAGCAGGGCGGAGTCCAGCCTCAGCGGGCTCGGTCCGTGCGTAAGCGTAATTGCGAATGCTTCCATTGGCTGTGCGGGCATTGTGCCTGTGCATGGCCTGGTATGTGAAAAAATCTGTGTAGCCGTACACCGGCGGTTCTTAGGAGGACCAACCGATGAAAATCAGTGTGATCTCTCTCGTAGTTGTGCTCATGTCATGCATTCTCTTTGCGGCCTCTGCGCTCGCTCTGGGCAATCCGCTCGCCGAACTGGCCGTCCCGTCCGCTTCGCAGGGTTTGTCTCTTGGTGCAGCCCCGTCTGGTGCGGCAACTGTATCCATCACCGATGTCCTGGATGGCGGGGTGGCGCAGGAAGGCCAGTGGTCCACGTTCGCCCTTCAGCAGCAGCCCACCGTGCCCGAGCCTGCCGCTTTGCTGATGATGCTCTGCGGCGGGACACTGGCCGGCGTCCGCAGCTACCGCAAGCGACAATTGCTCCGCGGCCGGGAGGTCTGAACGCACTCGCCCATTTCAACGATAAAAATCAGAGCACAAGTTTGAAGTTTTGAAGTTTTTGAAAACATAGTTCAGCTTTCGCCATGAAAGGAAGCCGGCGGGTGACAGGCCCGTCGGTTTTCATTTGTAGTGGGGCCGCTTGTTCGACGCCATGCGAGTTGGCAGTTGTTGACACTCCATGTTGTGCGGGGTATTGTCATGATATGAAAAGCGGGACAAATGGGAGTGATATACGGGTGAATGGGACAAAAAAGACTAGCGGTATCGATTAGATAGGCCCGATTAAATCCATATAAGCCATGCATCCAAAATGTAGTTGGCTCACTATTGAAAGGTGAGAAAAGGAAAATATTATGATTAGTCCCCAAAGAAGTCTGGCTGTTGTTGCAGTGATATTGGCGGGTCTTACGGCTGGGATAGCCCACGCAGACGTATCGGTATCTGGCGATGTCAATCCAGGTGATCCGAATACATGGGATTCGAATACAGTCCTCAATATTGGCGATACTGGCACCGGCGCCGTAGAGATTACCAATGGCGAGGCCGTCACCTACTGGCAGGGCTACATAGCCTTGGAATGGGACTCGACGGGCGCGGTCACTATCGATGGAGCTGGCTCCTCGTGGACGAATAGCCGGAACCTGAGCGTCGGTAACTATGGCTACGGAACACTGGAAATCACCAACGGCGGCGTGGCAACTGGCGGGCGGAGCACGATAGGAAGCGGCAGCGAATCAACTGGGGTGGTTAGGGTGGATGGGAACGGCTCGACTTGGACGAGCAACGGCCAACTCACTGTGGGCGGTCATGGCATAGCTACGCTTGAGATCACCAATGGCGGGGCAGTCAGTAATGATGAGTATTGCTGGGTCGCTTATTATGCTAGTGGTGAGGGTTCAATTACAGTGGATGGCGTCGGATCCGTCCTGACCAATAACGGCGACTTATATATCGGGAAAAATAACAAAGGCACAATGAACATTACCAACGGCGGCCTCGTCAGCGTTGCGGGTTTGTTAAACATCGACGACAATGGTGACGGTAACAGTTTCATCCGCATGGCGACTGGCGGCATGTTGCTACTGGCCGGCGATGCCGATGATTCATTGGCCGCCTTTCTTGGCCTGGCCAGCGGGACGGACGAGATCCGTTACTGGGATGACTCCATTTCAGGGTGGGCCGACATCACCGGCGCGACGGTCGGCGAGGATTATACGCTGGGCTATCTGGCCGAGGGCGACCTGGCGGGCTATACCATGCTAACCGTTACGGCTGTTCCCGAACCGGCGGCGCTGAGCCTGCTGGCAATCGGCGGGGTGGCGATCTTGAGACGTCGAAGAAGGTGACGGGTTAACCGTTCCGATTAAGCCTGTCGGCCGGGAGGTCTGAACGCACTCGCACATTTCAACGATAGAAATCAGCGCACAGGTTTGAAGATTTTTGATGATATAGCAGTAGGCCGGGTCTTGACCCGGCAAATCCGTTTACGCCATCCATCCCGCCGGGTCAAGGCCCGGCCTACAAATTCTTTTTCGAGAAAAAACATTCCGCGAGCAACAAGTAGCTCGCCCTACCTCTGCCGCCGGTTATCGGAGTGAGTCCGCTGAACACCCACAAGCTCCACTTCGTTTCGCTTGAAGGTGACACGTCCGTTTGCGAAGCATTACCCGGCCACCGGCCCGCTTGTTCGACGCCATGCGCGTTGGCATTCGTTGACACTCCATGTTGTGCGGGGTATTGTCATGAAACGAAAAGCGGGACAAATGGGAGTGACTTCCGTGCGAAAGAGACAGAAAAATGGTAACCGCCTCGAATTAATCTGCCTGATACTGTTATTTGTGTTTTGTATTGCGATCACAAGTTCAGCACTAGGCGACAGCAAGATAGATTTACCCTGTAAGGAGGGACAATACGAGACGGTCTTCACGGTCTATTCGGGTTTGTTACGGGTGATTGGCACAAGCTTAGCCTTTATAGGAGTTGGAATTATTTTTCTGTTTGTAAGTTTGAAGTGGTCCTCAATGCGTAAGGCCGTAGGTAGCAAAGCGAAAAGCAACGATAACCCCAGAAAGCCCAGATTACGGTTTTTCTGCTGGACGCCCAGATTCATGTTAAAGCCCAGATTCTTGCTGTACTTCAGTATTCTATGGCTTTTGCTATGCTCGGCTTTTTTTGTGCTGGTGGCAGAGGGAATCTATCTATGTGGGATATATGTAGGAGGGAAGGCAGAATACGTAGAGGGCAGTGTACGGATCATTCGACACCAGCGGTTTGGAGGACACACTCCCCCAGATAAGATTGACGTCAACGGTGTGATACTCGAAGTCGGGTATTTCGATATTACAGCTGCATATCAACAGACGTTCGCTCGTGGGGGATGTTACAGCCAGGAGCACAAGTGCGTTTGTGGTACCATGAAAGGGATATACTGAGAGTGGATATATGCAAAAAAGAATAAGAGAAGGCGGCGGCAGAAAGAAAGAAAAAGGGGTCATGGGGGCTGTTGAAGGGATTAAATCGGGGCGGTGGGGGTGGATTCAACAGCGTCTACAGTATTAAACCCTTTCAGCGACTAGCGGCTTGTGCGCTTGGCCAAATCGTGGTATACTCTACGGTTTCTATATGTATGGCCAAGAGGCGAACGACAACCTCAAACGGAGAGACCGCCCGCAAGGGAGTTTCCAGCGGCAAAAAGGCCGCGAAAAGCGCCAAGAAGGCTCGGGCCAAAGGGCGTAAGAAAATCTCTGCGCACAAGGTGACGGCTGCTCCGTCCGGTAACGGCGGACATCGCGAAATCGTCATCATCGGCGCCCGCGAGCACAATCTTCAGAACGTCAGTGTCCGCATACCGCGCGACAAGATGGTCGTAATCACGGGCCTGAGCGGCTCGGGCAAAAGCTCGCTGGCGTTCGACACCATCTACGCCGAAGGCCAGCGCAAGTACGTCGAAAGTCTATCCGCTTACGCCAGGCAGTTTCTGGAGCAGCTTTCCAAGCCGGACGTCGAGCACATCGAAGGCCTGCCGCCCACCGTCGCCATCGAGCAACGGGCCCGCGGCTCTAACCCGCGTTCAATCGTCGCCACCACGACCGAGGTCTACGACTACCTGCGTCTGCTTTACGCGCGCGCTGGTACGCCGCATTGCTGGATCTGCGGGCAAGAGATCACCTCGCAGATGGTCAGCCAGATGGTCGACGCGATTATGACCCTGCCGACCGGCACGCGGTTCATGGTGCTCGCGCCGATCATTCGCGGCCAGAAGGGCCAACATGCCGAACTGCTTCGCCACGTTCAGCGGGAGGGCTACGTTCGCGCCCGCGTCGACGGCGAGATACTCGAGCTCAAGAGCATCCCCGAGCTGCATAAAAACAAGAAGCACACTATCGAGGTCGTGGTCGATCGGCTGGTGCTCAAAGACACCGTTCGCATCCGCCTGTCCGACAGTATCGAGACCGCCCTGGCCCTTGCAAGCGGATTGGTGATCGTTTCGTACGAAAAGCGTGATGAAGAGTCGCCAGCACCGGCCAAGTGGACGGACTGGATGTTCAGTGCGACCTACGCATGTCCCAAGCATCCGCAGGCGAACCTGGAAGAACTCTCGCCGCGAATGTTCAGTTTCAACTCGCCATACGGTGCCTGTCGTGAATGCGACGGGCTGGGCACGATTCTGGAATTCGATCCGGAACTGATCATTCCCGACGAATCGCTTTCGCTATCGCAGGGCGTGATCGACGCCTGGCGGCACGGCGGCAAGCGGATGAACATATTCTACAACCGCATGCTTCGCCAGTTCTGCCGGCAGTACGACATGCCCGCCAATATGCCGTTCGCCCAATTGCCTCGCAACATACGCAAGGTGCTGATGCACGGCGACCCCAAAAGCAACTGGGAGGGCGTGATCCCCAATCTGAATCGTCGCTGGCGAAAGACCGACAGCGAGTTCGTGAAGGCCCGGCTGCACGCGTTCATGTCCGAGCTGCCTTGCCCAGCCTGCAACGGCGCGAGGCTGAACCCGGCGTCGCTGGCAGTGACTGTCTGCGGGCGGACGCTGTCCGAAGTGACGGCCTTGTCGATCAATGATGCGTTGGAGTTCTTCGATGCAATTGAGCTCGACGAGGAGAAAACGCAGATCGCCGAGGCGATTCTCAAGGAGATCCGCCATCGGTTGACGTTCCTGGCCGACGTTGGGCTGGACTATATCTCGCTGAACCGAACGTCTGCGACGCTTTCGGGCGGCGAGGCGCAGCGGATTCGCCTGGCTACGCAGGTCGGCAGCGGCCTGGTGGGCGTCTGCTACGTCCTCGATGAGCCGACGATAGGCCTGCATCATCGAGACAACGAGCGGCTGCTGCGGACGCTCATGCATCTGCGGGATATCGGCAATACGGTGATCGTCGTCGAACACGATGAAGACACGATTCGCGCAGCCGACCTGGTGATCGACATGGGGCCGGCGGCCGGCCGACACGGCGGGCGCATCGTCGCGCAAGGCACGATAGAAGACATCTACGCCTCGGAAGAGTCGATGACGGGCAAATATTTGTCCGGCAAAATATGCATCGACACGCCGACTCAGCGGCGCAAGCTCACAATTCGCCATAGCATTACGCTTCGCGGCTGTCGCGAAAACAATCTCAAGAACATCGACGTGCGATTCCCGCTGGGCGGCATCGTTTGCGTGACGGGCGTTAGCGGCTCGGGCAAGAGCACACTGGTCAACCAGACGCTGCTGCGGGCGTTGCGGCGGCGGCTGTATACCTCGCGCGATAAGCCGGGCGAGCACGATAAAATTCTGGGCATCGGCAAGATAGACAAAGTCATCGAGATCGACCAGTCGCCCATCGGGCGGACGCCGCGCAGCAACTCCGCCACCTACACCGGCGTGTTCGATCAGATCCGCCTGCTGTTCAGCAAGACCCGCGAGGCGAAGATTCGCGGCTACAAGCCCGGGCGTTTCAGCTTCAACGTCAAGGGTGGGCGCTGCGAAGCGTGCCAGGGCCAGGGCGTCAAGAAAATCGAGATGCACTTCCTGCCGGACGTGTACGTTGTCTGCCAGGAGTGCAAGGGCTCCCGCTACAATCGCGAGACGCTTGAGGTCCGCTACAAGGACAAAACCATCGCCAACGTGCTGGCCATGCGTGTGGAAGAGGCGCTAGGTTTCTTCAGCAATTTCCCGAAGATCAAGCAGTTGCTCAAGGCGCTCAACGACGTGGGTCTCAGCTACGTCGAACTGGGCCAGAGCTCCACTACGCTATCGGGCGGCGAGGCCCAGCGGGTCAAGCTTGCCAGCGAATTGGGCAAGACCGCCACCGGCCACACGCTGTACCTGCTCGACGAGCCGACGACCGGGCTGCATTTCGCCGATATTCACAACCTGCTGAACGTGCTGAACCGCCTGGCCGACATGGGTAACACGATAGTGATCATCGAGCATAACCTAGACGTGGTGAAGTGCGCCGATTGGGTTATCGACCTCGGCCCTGAAGGCGGCGACGCGGGCGGAAACGTCATTGCAGAGGGAACGCCCGAACAGATCGCGGCCAATAGCGATTCCTTCACTGGCCAGTATCTCGCTTCACACCTTTAGATTGTGTCAGTGCATTTCACGATTGAAACCGCACACGCCAAGTTATTGCGCCACAGCCCTGAGTCCCATAGTGTTGTGATTGGAGGCGCGTTGAAATTCGATGTACTAGCCGCGAACGTGAGCGAGCGGTTTTTCTCAAGAGTGCCTCATCAGGCGTCACTATTTTAGCTAGCCGCGAGCGCCTGAGGACATTATGCGGCTCGATTTTTTATGAGGTGATTCCTGGCGGCGCGGATCAGCAGTTTTGCATCCACGAACAGCCGGACACGAGCCAAGGTGCGAACCCATGGAGGCAGGCAAATCAACCCTCCCCCAAATGAACTGAGATTGCCAAATTGAGTTTCGATTTGTCGGCGTTGTCTGTACAGAATTCGGCCGACGGAGTGAGTGTACCGTCCACGTGAAATTCTTCGGTCGACGGCCGTGATGGTTTGAGATATGATTCGCCATAGTTCGCGTTCCATGCTGATGACTCCTAAAAGAGTAAGGTAAACATCAGTATGGGCGCGAACTTCATTTTGGCGCAATAGGTAAAATAGGCAAAGCGCATAATGTCCTCACGCTCGCGGCTAGCGAGATTGGGCGCAAATGAGCATAATCGTTGGATGACGGGTGGCACGGCTTGCTTGTCAAGCCGTGCCACCCCCGTTCGGGAGATTATATACAGCATAAACATTTCCGGCCGATTTGCTGCGCTCATCAACCGGCTTTTTTAAAGCAATCGTCTATTCGCCATGCAGATACTTCTGCAATGCTTCGCGCACAGTCGTGCGGAGGATCTGCAGATTGTCTGCATAATGGCCGGTCTGCTTGTGAAAGAGACGAACGTCGCTCAGCGGGATGGCTACGCGGTACTTGCTGGCCGAGTCGATGTTGTCGGCCGGCAGGATTCGCACGCTGTAGGCCGATCTCGCGATGGTCTTTTTGTTGCACGCCAGAATCGCGCTGCCGGGAAGTTCCATCGTCGCCATGTAGCCGAAATATTCCCACCCAAGCACGTCGGCAACGCGCGTCTCGCCGGCGGCGTACGCGGGGGCGCCCTTGGTTTTTCTCAGCCGCCCTGCGCCTAGTTCGGCCCCGGTTTGCTTGCGAACTGCAGCGGCGAAGGTTTCGGCCATCCCGGCCGGCGTGCACTGGGCTTCGCTCAGCAGGGGCGAATCGAAATAGCCGGCCTCCTCCCAATTCCACCGGCTGTCGAATCGCCTGGCCGCGACGATAGTTGGCTTGCCATAACCCATGATGACCATGTCCGGCGGCGACCATTGCTGAGCCTGGAGGTACGTCAGCGGCGACTTCGGCCGATAGTATCGCGGCGACTGCGAGGCGGTCCAGTAGATCAGGCGTTTGGGCGCCAGCGGATTGTAGTACAGCAGCCCGATGGCCCGATCATCGGCCGACCAGGACTCGCCGTCGTTGCTGACGAATTTCCCGCCTTCGAGACGCACCGGTAGTTTGTTGGCGAGTTTCGCTACGACGCTGTTTTGCTCGGCCGTGCCGATCAGAACAAGGTTGTACTTGTCCATGTCCTTGTCGGTCACGTCGGTGTCTGCCTTGCCGGGGAGCCGGCCGAACAGGGTGGCCGCCAGGGCCTTGGGTGTCGGCCAACTTGGTTTCGCCGAACGCCTCGCTGCGTTGGCGGCTGTGAGCATGGCCCGGTTGGTGGCGTCGTCGCCGCCCGTGCCCCATACGATCATGATCGGCTCGCCGTGATACAGCGCCATCGCGCCGCCTGGAAAGTGCAGCCGCTCTGCGGGCAGCTTGGGCGCGTTTGTATCGACGGACCAGCCGGTTTCGCGGCGGCTGACGAAAAGCGCTTTCGCCAGGGGCGCTTCAGCCGTCGAGACATATTCGCCGTCCACGAAAACCCGCAGATCGTGCTGCATGTCGATCGGCGAGTTACGCAGGTCGATCTTTGCGACTTTGACGTTGTCCAGCGAGAGGTAAAGCGAGTTGTCCGGGGCGATGCGCGCTTCGAGCTTGGCCGGGATGCCGAGCGGACCCCACTCGGCGACTTCGATCCAATAGCCTCGCCTGGCCGACTCGTCGAGCGCTTCGTAGCGGACGTGCCGTACCTGCCTGGGGCGGCGCTGGGCCTGAGCCCATTTGCGCGCCTGCCGCATGCCTTTTTTCCAACTGCCGACGCCGTGGCCGAAACCGTCGGTCTCCAGCATGAACGTGGGGTAGCCCTGCCCGGCCAGGAAGCGAACCACCGCCCGCGACGCCATTGCAGGCACCAGCGGGTCGTCGCGGCTGTGCAGGGTTGCAAGCGGCAGGTTGTTCAGGTTTCCGATCGGCACGTGGATGCCAGGCCCGCACAACGCCCGCGCCGAGGCGAACATGTGCGGATACCGCGTCGACATCGAGAACGTTCCGTACCCGCCCATGCTATTGCCCCACAGGTGTACGCGGTCGGGGTCGATGTTCCAGCGAGCCTTAACGTATTCGATTGCTTCGATGATATCCGTCTCGGCCAGGGCGCCGTAGCCGGCCGATCGGGCCCGACCCATCACACGGATCTGGAAATTGCCGGAGGGGTGCTTGTGCCGCTTTAGCGGGTCGAAAACCTGATGCGTGTTGGTCGCGCCGTGCAGATTGACGCCCAGCGGGTAGGACTTGGCCGGGGCGTAGTCGTCCGGAATCCAGATGGTGAAAGGCTGGCCCGTGCCGTCGGCCTTGGCGAGGTAAGCCCACTCGTGCCCGCCGCGAAGATCCCGCCAGGCTTCGGGGTTCGTGTCGAGGCGCGAAAGCCACTGATCGAGTCGATACGCGATTGTCAGTAGCGGCGCGACCTGGGTTTTGCCCGGCTGGATGACTTCAGTATCGACGCGCGTTGCGAGGTAGTCCAACCAGCCAGCCGTTGCGGCACGGGCCGGATCGTCGCTCATTTTTCTGGCGCGGGCGACGAGTTCGCCCAGCAGGGCGGCCGGGTCGGCGCCGGCCGCACAAGCGCCGCTGGCCCGGAGGCGATGGCCGAAAAAGTCCGGCACGTCGGCTTCGATGCGATAGACGCCGGGGGAAAGTTTCAGTTTCGCAACTTCGCCCATTATGAACTCGACGGACTCGGCAAGGTTGCCGTCGGCGCTGAACGCTCGCAACGTTACGGCTGCGGGTGTGGTGATCGTGTCCGGCGAAAGCACGCGAACCGTTATGGGCGTGGCTCGGTCGGCGTCGGTGGGCATGGGGAACAGGCCGAGCTTGGGCGGGCCTACCTTCGGCAGCGAAAGCGTGGCGGCGTGCTTGCCATCGACCTGAACGGCCAGGCCGGTGTAGGCGGTGTCGGCCGGCGAGTAGGGCAGCCGAAGCTCGACCATCGCCCGCCCGTCGTCTTCGCCCAGCACACCCGATGCGAGCAACACGCCGTCGCGGAGCACTTGCACTTTCTGCCCGACAAGTTCGACCGGCCCGGTCGCGCGGACCCTCGGCAGCCAGCCAGCCCGGGCGCCGCCTGCAACGGCGAGCTTTGTTGGCGAGGGCTTGTCCGCCAGGCGAACGCGGTGCATTTTGCTGGGGTCTTTGCCAGTTTTCAGGCTCGGATACCATAGTGCGTAGTGTCTTCTGGGCGGCGTGCGGTCGACGTCGCCGGCGAATATCTGCACGCCGATTTGGCGGCCTGGCTCGGGCGAGATGCCCAAATTGCTCCACGGCAGCAGGATCTCCATGATGAACCCGCCGTCGGTTTTCGTTCGTGCGATGGAGTAACTGACTTTGCCGTTCGGAGCAGGCGAGGCGATTCGTTCGTCGTACACGAAGCCGGTCGGTTTGGTCAAAAAACGCGTCATCCCGCCTGCGAAAACCACCTGATAGCGGTTGTCGCTTCCGACGGATTCGCCGACGTAGACTCCCATCATATCGTCGGCCCAGATCAAATACGGCTGCCCGTCTTCTTCGAAAACATCGTCGCGGACCTTCACCAGCAGCAGCAGGCCTCTTGAGTCCCAGCCTATGCGGAAGCGAAAATCGTAGTCGGCTGCGGCGCGGACGTGCCCGTTCTCGTTGGGCATCATATCTACGCGGAACCCGCCGGCGGACCAGTCTTCGGCCTGGCCGTCGATGACGATGTCGGCCAACTGCGGAATGTCGATTACATCGGACAGGTCGCCATGTGCGGCCGACGCGATCAGCAGAATCACAACCAGATAGCGGGAAATGTTCGTAGCGTTCACAAATTTGCCTCCCTGGCAATGCGGCAGCCTGCGGGGCACTGGCAACCGGCAGCTCAGTCGTTCAGGCCGTATTCCTTGATTTTGCGGTACAGGGTGCGTTCGCCGATGCCGAGCATACTGGCGGCCTGTTCGCGATTGCCGTCGACCATCTTCAGCGTGTTGGCGATGAGTTGTTTCTCGGCCTCTTCGATACTGATGCCCGCAAGCTGATCGAGGGGCTTGTTCGACAGCTCGTCCGGCGGGCGGTGGATCTCGGCCGGCAGATCGGCAACGGTGAGCTTGTCGCCCTCGCTGAGCACGACCATGTTCTCGATGGTGTTGCGAAGCTGGCGGATATTGCCCGGCCAGGGGTGCGACATCAGCACGCGGCGGGCGTCGGCGGCGAGTGACTTGATCTTCGTGCCGTGCGTTTTGTTTGCCCGCCGGATGAAGTGGTCGATCAGCAGGGGGATGTCCTCTCGCCGCTGGCGAAGCGGCGGAATTTCGATCGTCGCCCCGGTGATACGGAAGTACAGATCCTCGCGGAACGTTTTGTCTTTGACGCGGGCGGCCAGGTCGGAGTTGGTCGCGCTGACGATGCGGACGTTGACCTTTTTCGGCTCGTTCGAGCCGACGCGAATCACCTCGCCGTCTTCCAGCACTCGCAGCAGCTTGGCCTGCATAGCTAAGGGCATGTCGCCCACTTCGTCCAGGAACAGCGTCCCGCCGTCGGCGTGCTCGAAGCGGCCCGGCCGGTCGGCAGCCGCCCCCGTGTAGGCGCCCTTGACGTGCCCGAACAGTTCGTCTTCCAGCAGTGTCTCGCTGAGCCCGGCACAGTTGATAGGCACGAAGCGTTTTTCGTTGCGGCGCGAGTTCTGGTGGATGGCGTTGGCGAGCAGTTCCTTGCCCGAGCCCGACTCGCCCAGGATCAGCACCGGCAGGTCAGATACCGCCAGGCGGCGGATGGATTCGAGAATTTTCAATATCTGCGGACTCTGGCCGATGATGTTCTCGAAGCCGTACTTGTCGTCCAGGCGGGCCTTGAGCTCGCCTATAACTCGCCGCTGGGCGGTGGCCTCGGCCGCTCGCGCCACGACCGCGCGAAGCTCGTCGAGATCGAGCGGTTTTTCGATGTAATCGAACGCGCCCTGCTGCAGCGCCGTGCGACAGGTGTCGACCGACGAATGTGCGGTGATGAGGATCAGTTTCGTGCCCGGCGAGTATTCGTTGACGGCCCGCAGCACGGCCAGTCCGTCTTCAGGCCCGCCCAGGCACAGGTCGCTAATCACAATGTCGAACTGACGCCCGCGGAGCTTGGCAATGCCAGTCGCCCCGTCGTTGGCGATCGCACAGCGATGGCCCAGACGCGACAGGCCTTCGTCGATGGCCTCGGCGTGCGCCACTTCGTCTTCAACGATCAGGATTTCCGCAGATACGGCTTGGTCGGCTTTCATGGTCACACCAGCCTATCCGCCGGCAGGGTGGGTGTCAATTCCGCCGCCACGCGGATAGGGCTTTGCATAATAGGCCGATCCGGCTACATTAAGTCTGTAGCGATTTAATCATTCGTCAACTCCCGCAGATAAGTGTAAAGGATCGATAAATGCCAAGCACGAAAGACGGCCCAGTCACATCGTTGTTCAAACCACTGGCACTCCGAGGCAACGTGGATTTCGCGCGAATGCGACGCATGGCCTTGTCCGATCAACTCAAGGATAACCTCGATCACGCCCAACGCGGAAACTGCGTATCGTGGGGCATCCCGTTCAAGATCGGCCGCCCCGTGTTGATTCGAGACAAGGCGGTGACCGTCAAGCTCGCCGCGACCAAAGCACAGTGGCTGGTGTTTTCGCATACGTCTGACTGCGACCCGCCCGAGACCAACGAGCATGGCTTCATCTCTCCGATGCGGGGCTCGGGGCGCCTGGGCGAGCATGCGGCCGACTATGTAATGATCTACGCCGACGGCTCCGAGCAGCGAGCAAGCATTCGACGACGCTTCCAGATCAGTGCACTGACTCGAACCTGGGGCGAGAACAGCTTCGAATGCGTGCCGGACCGAAAACTATATCAGATCCGTTCGCATTCGTCCGAGACCATGCAAGGCGAATTCTGGGGCCAGGGCCAGACCAGAGCGAAATGCGATCGCTATGGTCCCTGGGTGAACTGGCTGTGGGCGTGGGAAAATCCAAATCCGCGGAAGGCAATCGTCGCAATTCGTTTCGAGCCGGTCAGCGGCGCGGTGGTGATCTCGGCGGTGTCGGCCGGCAAGGCCGACGGCAACCCGCTGCGATGGCAGTCGCGACAGAAGGCGATCCTTACGCTGCCGAAGGGGTTTGAGTTCGATCCTACGCTGGATGAAGTTGGTCAGGTCAAATGCCTCCAGATGGACATGGGGCAGGTGATCTCGGCCGTGCCACGCCCGCTGTACCCCAACGATAGCTGGGTCCGCTCGTACAATAACAAGCTGCCCGAAGTGTCGGACCGCCAGTTGCTTGTGGAGTACACAGCCCATGCCGACGCGAAGTTCCACGTGCCCGGCGGCAAGACTGTTGCAGTGGCCAGGCTCATCTCGGCCGGCAAATCCGGCCCGCTCCAGGCAGTCGACGCATCGCAGCAGGCGGTCACGATCCGAACGATAATTAAGGGTTCGAAAAAGCCCGTAGCCGTCAAACTTCACGTTCACGGCGAGGCCGGCGAATACCTGGCGCCCACCGATCGACATCGCATCATCAACCCGGATTGGTTCCAGGATTACAGCGTGGATTTCACGCATAGCGGAATTCATCACTGCTCGTACGTGCCGGGTAAGACGACGGTCAAACTGCCTCTCGGGCGGGTGTACATCGAGGTGTCCAAGGGTTTCGAAATTCGCCCGGTTCGCAAGGTGGTCAAAATCACCAAGGCGACTCGCGAGATTACCATTGAGATCGAAAAGGTTTTGCCCTGGCGCGAGAACGGCTGGGTGACAGCCGACACGCACGTGCATTTCCTCTCGCCGCCTTCGGCGCTGTTGGAGGGCGCGGGCGAGGGCGTGAACGTGGTGAACCTGCTCGCCAGCCAGTGGGGCGAGTTGATGACCAATGTGGGCGACTTCGACGGCAAGACGATTTACGGCTCGAAAGACGCCGGCGGCGACGGCGAGTATATCGTCAGCGTTGGCACGGAAAATCGCCAGCACATCATGGGCCACATCTCGCTGCTGGGCTACGAGGGCGACATCATCGAGCCGATGACCACGGGCGGGCCGGACGAGTCGGCCATGGGCGATCCGGTCGAAGTGCTGCTGACCGAATGGGCCGCTCAGTGCAAAAAGCAGAACGGCGTGGTGATCCTGCCGCATTTCCCCAACCCGCGTTGCGAAGGCGCGGCCAGCATCGTCTCCGGCGACGTCGACGGGGTCGAGATGACCTCCTGGGGCAATCTCTACGCGGGAATTAATCCCTATTCGCTGTCGGATTGGTATCGCTACCTGAACTGCGGCTATTTTGTCGCAGCCGTGGGCGGCACGGACAAAATGTCTGCAACGACGGCCGTCGGCACGCTGCGAACTTACGCCCAGACGAATCGCCGGCGGGCGTTCGATCATGAGGCGTGGAAGCAGGCCGTGCGGTCGGGCAGAACGTTCGTGACATGTGGGCCGCTGCTGGAATTTGCTGTCGAGGGCAGGGCGCCCGGCAGTCGAATCAAGATGACCCGCAACGGCGGGACGGTGGACGTGACGTGGAAGGTTGCGTCGGTGACCGTGCCGACCTCGCGAGTGGAACTTGTGGTCAACGGCGAGATTGTCCAGTCGAAGGCGATTGGCGGCTCGGGAGGCGCTGGCCACTGGTCGGTCAAGCTCGACAAAAGCAGTTGGCTGGCGCTGCTGGTACGCGGCCATTACAAAGACAAGCCCGAAATCATCACCGCCCATTCGTCGCCGGTTATGGTCGAACTGGCCCGCTCGCCGTTCTTCGCGGCGGCCGACGCGCTGACGATCCTCGAACAGATCGAGGGTGCGATGGCGTTTCTGGATTCTTACGGGACGCGCGCCGACGAGGCAGCCTACAAGCGAATGCGAATGGTGCTGACCGGTGCCCACCGACAGTTGCACAACCGGATGCACAAGGCCGGCGTCTTCCACGACCACACGCCCATCGAGGATCACCCGGAACATCACTGAGCTGTCCAACAAGCATTCCGCGAGCAACTTGTTTGCTCGCGAAATGTTTCTAACGCGCAATCAGGCACTCATTTGAAAAACTGCTCGCTTGGGCGCTCGCGGCTAGTGGTTGTTGTTCCCTGTCATGCTTGCACGTGGGCGGATGATCGGCTATCAAGGGTACATGAACATTACCACAACGAGTTTCGACGTGCCCACGCCCGAACGCGACGCGATGATCGACATAACCCGCCAGGTTCAGATCGCCATCGATCAGTCCGGCGTGACCGATGGCACGGTTACGATCTACGTGCCGCACACCAGCGGCCGAAACTAACTTATACTTAGCATTCTGCCTTACGGGGGTGGCGTCATGATCTCAAGACGCCGTCACCGTTACGACACATCGACGGGTTCGCGGGCCGTCGAATTCGCAGAAGTAAATTCCCTGCCATGTCCCCAATACCATTCGCCCGTTAACAATCGGCACGATAGCCGAACAACCCACCATCGAGCTTTTCAGGTGCGCAGCCGAGTTGCCTTCGCAGTGCCTATAAAAGCTCTGGCTCCACGGCACAGCCTTATCGAGAGCGGCCAGAACGTCATGGATAACATCCGGGTCGGCATTCTCGTTAATCGTCACCCCAGCAGTTGTATGCGGGACGAAAATCGTAACCAACCCCTCCGAAACCCCAGCCTCAGAGACGGCGCTTTGTACCTGGCTGGTTATGTCGATCATCGCGTCACGTTCGGGCGTCCGAACAGCAAATTCCGTATTGCTCATTATTCAATCTCCTAAAGACATAACTCTATTCAAGGAACTTCCCATGAGCAAGAAATCCCTGACCAAGCATAAACGAACCGCTGCCGAGAACGCCCTACATCGAGCAGATTATCATTTCGCGCCAGACGAGCTTGAGAATAATACGGTGTTCAATACGAACCTTCGTGTTATTCCCCGCCACCCGTTCGCCGACACGATCCGTCAGTTGATCGACCTCTACGCCGATGCTCTGAACGCGCCGCCGCTTCCGCCAGGTCGAAAGCTCGCTCTGGCTACAGGGCCGAAACGCCGTCAGGCCAGCGAGCGGAATATGGAGTGCCTGATCGCCAACCTTGTTGTGGCTCGTGCGAATGGAAGGCGCTGCGTATCTTTCTCCCAGAACCGAAACACTTGGGCCGATACGCCGCTAACCGCCGGAATAATCGACCTAGTTAAATTGTCCGAACAGCGAGGCTATCTTGCTCTCCCTGAGAGTGGCGGCTACTACGACAGAGTTCGACCGTGGAAGTCACGGCTCACTCGGATGCGTGGAACACGAGACTTCTACAAGCTGATTGCGACGTGCTTCACCGACGATCCAGAGGATTCTATTTACTCGGAGCCGGATGACCTAATCCAACTACGAGAGACACGGCGAGAGAAGGTCCGAACCGGCAAGCGAACGTCCACCGGCAAGCCTCAGACAAGAACCCGCAAATACAAAGTCCGCATTCCGCGCTCCGAATGGCAGGAGCGAGTTACCCCGCGAACGCTAGATAATCTGCGGGTTGTTGAGATGATTCTTGGCTGGTTCAACGACAAGCTTGCCTCATACGACATCCGTTACACCGACCGGAAGGGCAAGGCAGGGAGGCTGTTGTTTCCGATCCTCTACGCCGTGTATGCCGAAACATTCAGTAAGGGTGGCCGCTTCTATACCGGCCGACGTGGTCACCAAGCCCTTAAGAAATCCGAACGAGCTACGATCACGATAGACGGCCAGCCTACCGTCGAATTGGATTTCGGCGGGATGCACGTTCGTATGATCTACCACCTGCTCGGATACGAGTATCCGCTAAACCGTGATCCCTATACGGCTGTTCTCGAAGCGATAGGTCTTCACGTCGCTACAGGGCGGAACGGAAAACCTACTGACCCCAAAGTGAGAGAGCTTCGAGATGACCTGAAGATTATGCTGCTGGCCCTCGTCAACGGTACTGGAACTTTCCCTCAAGCCCGCGCTCGCGCCTATCGTCGGCTTTTCCGAGCCCACCACGACAAGAAGCAGGTCGAAGCTCGCGAGGAGGCCGAGAAAGAATGCCAGGAACGATTCGAGCGATGGAAATCGGTTGGCCTATTCGGCGGAGGAAAACCTGACGTGGAGAGAGCGTTAAAAGCCTTCCACGAGGCTCACGCAAAGATTCGCGATTCGTTCCATACCGGGATCGGCTTGGACCTTCAGCGGATAGATAGCGATATCGCCCGAGGCGTTTGTTTCGAGATGATGCTGGTTGGCAAGGGCGTAGCGTGCCTGCCGGTTCACGATTCTTTTATCGTTCCGGCGTCGAGTCGAAAACGTCTGAGGCACGCGATGAGGGCTATTTATCGAGTGATGATGATGGTTCAAACCGGTCGAGAATCCACGTTCAAAATACCAGTCGAATAGCGGAATTTGGCATGAAATCGTCACCGCTATAACTTGTACATATTAAGAATCTTATAACTTCGTATTAGTTACTATACCCCGGATGCCGGGCTACCTTAAGGAAAGGACGTAGAGAAATGAATGCAATCGAAGTTCAAATCAGAGAAGAAGGCGACGGCGCTTATTATCCAATGAGCTTAACAGCCGTCCCACGGGTAGGCGATATGATTTGCTTGGAATCGAGGCTCGATGCTAGTACAGGCAACGAACCAGACCATAGCTATCAGGTCACTCGCGTGGTTCATAAGCTCGTTCACGCCAACCCCAATCCCGACGAAGGCCAGCCGAAGCGCAAAGATCAGCAAACGGTGTTGGTCTACGTCATGCCGCTGGAGAAGGTTTTCGAGTCATAACGGATTCGGTAGACTTCCGAGTTGGCGAGCCTTAGTTTCGCCAACTCGGGGGGAACCTCTAGAAACATCCGAGAATCGACGAACACCCAAAACCCAATTTCACCTTTGGCTCTCATTTCGTATCGGTGTTTGTTGCTTGACCTCGGACCTGTAAACTGACCTGCCCCTTTATTCTGTACCAACCTGAATGAGAGTCAGGCCAATGCTTCTGCCTTGTGTTCCGGAGGGTGAGGCGCAGCCGAATCCGCAGGAACACAAGGTCGCCCCTTGCGAGGGCA
>SDBV01003573.1_pt1 | contig 22845 bp, 18 predicted proteins | sample 2277081 | NCBI WGS metagenome assembly SDBV01 (sample SAMN10402039, study PRJNA504765) | marine sediment metagenome | isolation source: marine sediment core GS10_PC15, 223 cmbsf | place: Arctic Ocean: Southern Knipovich Ridge | collected 2010 | reverse complement strand
CTATGAACTTCCCGACGGCTCGCAGTACCGCATCGATACCGATTGGTTCGGCAGAAAAAGAAATATCGCCAATCCTTTCCCGGGCCCCTTTGAGATTGACAACAATGAAAAGCTGCTGCTGAAAGTATGGCCTATGGCAACTAAGGATATCAAGAAGAAAAAGTAACAACGGACACTCAAATGGCGCCGAATATATTACTCGTAAACCCACCCATATACGATTTCACCGCGTACGACTTCTGGCTCAAACCATACGGCTTACTCAGCGCTGCTGGTCGCATCGCCCCGGACGCGCAATTTACCCTCTTTGATTACCTCGATCGTCTCTCGCCTGCCGTAAATTCCATTACAAACTTTCGACCGAAAAACGACGCTTGGTCGCGCGGCCCCTTTTACGCAACACCTGTTACAAGTCCCGCCCCTCTCTCGGATATCCCACGCATCTTTCGACGCTTCGGAACCCCGCGAAAATTCTTCCAGAAGTTTTTAGCCGAAAACGCTCCCTCAGATTTTGCCTTCGTCCAGACCCAGATGACATACTGGTACTTAGGTGTCGAAGAGGTCATCTCCGATATCCGCCGCTTCTGTCCCGCAACGAAGATCGTCCTCGGCGGAACTTATGCAACCATCTGCCCAGAACACGCCCAAAGCCTCGGCCCCGACCTCGTAGTACAAGGCTCCGATCTCAGCGCACTTTATAAAATGCTCGACGCCAAACCACCCTCTGCATATCAGCCGCCGTTATGGCAACTCTACGACAAACTAAAAACCGGCGTAATGAAACTTACCCAGGGCTGTCCGTTCGCCTGCACCTATTGCGCCACCGGCCAAAGCGGCGAACCCTTCACCCACCGCAGCCTCCCGGACGTTATCGCCGACTTTCATGTCCTGCTCGACAAGGGCGTTACCGACATAGCCTTCTACGACGATGCCCTGCTCTATAAACCCGAAGCTGTTCTCGTCCCGTTCCTCGAACATGTCATCGACAGCGGGATAAGCGTAAACTTCCACACCCCCAACGCTCTGCACGCACGTTTCCTGAACGACCCCCTCGCCGAACTAATGGTCCGCGCCGGTTTCAAAACATTCTATCTTGGTTTCGAAAGCGCATTGGACACATGGCAGAAGCAAACCGGCGCAAAGGTCCTTGCAAATGACTTGACAACAGCCGTTTCGGCCCTGCGCAAAGCAGGCGCCGATCCCAGCGGCATCATAGCCTATGAGATCGTCGGCCACCCCGATATGGATTCGCAAAATATATCCCAGGCAATGCACTTCGCTCGCAACCTCGGAATAAAAACAATGCTCGCCGACTTCTCCCCGATCCCAGGAACCCCCGATGGCCAGCGCTGCCGCAAATGGACGGATCTGGACGAACCCCTAAACCATAACAAAACCGCATTTCCCATACGCGTTTTCGGCGAGGACAAGATCAACGAACTAAAGGACCTCTGCCGCTCGCTAAATCACAGCCTGACCGCTAAATAATACCGAACATCCCGAATAACAATGCGTACAATCGATAGTAAAACGCACGGACGCAAGAGATTGAAAGGAACTATACGAAACAGTGCTTTTTTACCTCCTTTGATGAAAGAGTCCGGGGCCTGGGGGGCCGGGCTCTTTCTTTGGGTTTGCCTGCTTACAACGCAATAGAAATACACCCATAGGGTATTATTCGAAGGTCTCGACTTCGGCCATAGATTGACCCGTCTCAAGGTTCACCCCGACATTGTCCAGAGCTTGGAAGAAGCTTTCGCGGTCGAGCGGTTTGGACAAAAGCCCGTCACAGCCAAGCTCAAGGCAATCCTTGACAGTTTTGCTGTCTTTGGCTGTGGTCAGGATCATAGCCGGTATATGCTTGAAGTCGGGATCCCCTTTCAGAACACGCAGGACTTCGAGACCATCCATATCGGGCATAGAAATCGCCATCAGCAGCACATACCTCCGACTCGCCAGACAGTCACCATCTCTGGCAGCCCTAAGAAAATCAAGTATACCCCGCCCCTCGCCGAACCGAATGATCGGCCATTTAATGCCCCAGCGAAGAATATTCCGCTTCGTCAGAATAAAATGCCCTTCGTCACTCTCGCCGATGATGATGGTTATCTTGTCATCCATGCCGGGCAACTGTTCCCCTCAAGAATAGTAAAAACAAAGAATTTCAGGGAATTCTACCAGAACATACAGGGGATGCAAGAGAAAAATCACCCAAGTGCCAACTATATGGCACTAAAACTCGATAATTTTTCAATAACCCTCAAATTCGCCCAAGTTCGCCCGCCGTAACATATTGCCAGCAAAGACTTTACGGATATGCTTGCCTGCTCCTTCGAAGCCGGCTCAAATTGTCAAATTTTACTTGCCCGGCATAGGCCCTTTTTTCGAGATTGCCAACCGTCACACCCAGCGGCAACGCGCCGGGATACCGCCTCGCCAATCCGAGCAATTTACGATACTCCCTCATAAGATCGCTCAGCACGAAGGACAGTTCACCCACCAAACGCTCCTCATTGGCAGCCGGGAAGTCAATTGTCACCTGTTCGGTGTGCCTGGCCCGGTTGCGCCGGTCAGGGCCCCGCAACCTTGGATTTGCACGGTCGCCGCTAATGGATCGTTGCGTTCGTGTTTCCGTTACGAGGTTCTGCTGCTGGTGAACCGCTTGCAATTCTTTATCCAGCAGGTCCGCGCGTTCCTCAAGATAGGTAACCGAAGCGAAAAGTTTTTCAACCTGCCGTCGGTTCTGCAAAAATTTCGCAACCGCCTTATCCACCCCCGCACTTCTGGTCATACGCGCATCCCCCGCCTGCATCAGAGCGAATATCTCACCACGAGAAGCTGCGATGCCATCCGCCATTTTACTATAGACCGCTTCCTTCGCCGACAACGTCAGCTCATTTTCACGGATGACGGAGTCCCCCAGCCCATACCCTCCACCGCTTACTTCTTTAACTTTGCTCTTGGTCCACGTCTTCACCAGCACCTGCGTCGGCACCTTTTCGCTCCGGTCGATAAAGAACTTCTTCCCGCTGCTGTCGGCAACTTCTATCACCTCGATCTCCGTATCCAAAAGCGCCATAGCCAACACACTCGGCCGCCCGTTCCTCCCCGCAAGAGAATCGGCAAAGCTTCTGTACACCGCAAGAGACTTCGAACTGTACATCTGCCGGTACTGCTCGATCGCCCTCTCATCCATCCCAGCCGCTATGATCGGAGCACCCGACCCCATAGCCCCGCCTGGCGAGATATATAACTTATCGCACGCAAGCGCAACCACCGCCGCCGCCGAATGCGCACCACCGAACTTACCGCCCGTGACATATCCTATAACGGGGCAGTTACTCGCAGCCGTAATTGTCGCGCAAATGTCACGCATATAATCACCGCGTCCGCCCGGCAGATCGATCTCGATAAGGATAAACTTCGGCCCCTTATTAGACGCATCACGGATCGTTTTTGAGACAGTATCCGAGACGTATCTCGATATCAGCACCTCCGGAAGATACAGCGGTATAACGATCACATTGTCGCGGCGGCCCTGGCCATTGACCGTAACATCATAATCCTTGAGATAAACCGGTTTGAATTTCTCCTCCTCCGCAACATATACCCGCGTCTGATTACGGATAACCTTCTGAGTCGCAAACCCGTGAAATACCTCCCCGCTCTCGCGATGCTTGAACGTATCAGCCAGACAATCCCCGGCTCCCATAGCCGCAAAAACCACCATAACCGCCGGCAACCACCACGCCCACCTGACAAACCGCCCATTCGAATACCCGCAGATCCGCACGTTCATGTCCTATACCTCCCAACTAAGCAATTTACCATTACTAATATAGTCTACGACCAATCACACAAAAGAGCAACAAAAAAATCACCAAACCCCTTTTTTGATCACAACTTGCTGAATAATCGTTTTATCTTCGCTGGCGGCCGGACTATGAACATAGCAAGCGTAAAAACGCCCACCGCTCCTGTCACCGAGATCAATATCATCGGGTTCACCTGCGGATACACAAAACGCTCGATATAATAGACAATAAAAGAGCCCGGATATACAAGCTCTCCGTCGTATCGTGACCTCAGAGCATTTTCCCACACCGTCAAGGGGCAGTATTTACCCATCGTCGCTAACAGCCCGACATATACTATCCCGCAAAGATGAAAGATCCTGAAACCCGCCCGATCAAAAAACCGCTCGCACCAACCGCCGCAAACCCGAAAAACATAAACCCCCAGCCAGGCATAAACAGTAAACCCAACCCCCATGAGCATAAACAATATCCACAAGAAATGAACGATCACAATAACATCAGCAACAACTCTATAAATCATTCTAATACCTGATCCCCTACGTCCTCCGTCTTGCATTCTGTGTGAACGCTCGCAAACAGTTCTTTAACGCTCTCCCGCATCAGAACGATTATCGTAAACACACCCAGCACGGTACCGAACGGCATGAAAGCACATTCGATCCCTGCCACAACCAAACAGAACATCCGTCTCCTTCGCCGCACAAGGTTACGGCCAGCTATGATCATGCAAACCGCAAGTGCCCAACCCGCCAGCATGAAAAGACTTGCAAAGATCACGAAAAACCATCCAATGAACGCTGCCCCCGCATCGCCTTCGGCATCCATTTTTTCTGGCGAAAAGATCATAACGAAACCGATCACTAAGTGAATGATCGGAAAAAAGGAAAATAATCCCGTCAAACCACCGACAATATAATGAAAGATAGACAAAAGCCGAAGATGCCCCATATCTTCACTACCACCACCTGACTTTAATTCGCACTCAGACTCACTCATAATAATCTCCAAAACAAAAAACCCCTGATCGCGGGCAACGCACGCGAATGTTTAGCCCCGCCTGCCCTGCCTGCCATGAGCATAGCCGAATGGAGCGTAGTCGAACGGAGCATGCCTTAGGCAGGGAACCAAAAACCAAAAACTAAATCATCATTCACTTTTTCGCCACGATTCCCTCATAGATCGCCTCTAATTCTCGCGAATCCGGAAAACTGATCTGATACTTTTTTATCAGTTCAACGGCCCGTCGAAGTTTCTGGAAAAGAGCGCCGCCACTCGGAAAGGGCCGGCCAGTCAATTTCTTGCACAAATAAGGAATAGTGCAGATCATCTTCGCTTCAGATTCAGATTCGCAATATACTGCCATCTCATCCAACTGGATCTTCCAACGTTTATGCACGCGGTCATATTCAATATGAAATAACGCATAGTCCTCTACCATAATAATCTCCCACAAAAAACAATCACAATCCTATTAACCCCCTGCACCGCAGGGGGTTCACTCAACGACTTTCGCAAACCTCTACTTCCTTAAAACCATTATAACACAAAAACCGTAGGATGGGCAAATTTTGCCCATCAGTCATCTAAAAACTATAAACTAACAACTAAAAACTATACCTCGACGGCGGTTGCTGTTAACTAAAAACCAAAAACTAAATATCGAAGATCCGCCGAAGGAGGACTAAAAACTATCCAACTTCCACATTATAAAAAGAAAAAAAGCTATCGCTGCCAGAAATAATGCAAACAACCAGGACTTCAACTTGGACCGGAAAGGTTTGGTCCTTTGCTCTTCTAAAACATGGTTTTTCACCTGCTCATACTGTTCATCTGTGCATCCAAGCTGACGCAGCGTTGTTCTCATAAACTTATTATTATTTAGAAATTGCTCTTGACGCTCAGACTTAGATAGATTCAAAGACTCACTCGTATCTTCCGGCTCTTCCATTATAAACTCCTCTTAACAAAAACTTCTTATACACCACCATCAGTAATCCTCAAGAGAATCTTCTGCATCTGCCATGACTTTGGGTCCTTCCGGCGGTGCGTTTTCGTGCTCTTTCAAGATATTCCTCCGAAATGCACTAAGATCGTCCCAGCCTTTCTCAACCCACTGGCCATCCTCCAGATCCTTTTGCCAGACGAATTTACCCTTATCATAGCATCTCTTCGATATCACTTTTCCATCCATATCATACGTCTTCGATTCACCGTCCCACTTGCCCTCATACCACATTCCCTCTTTGAGAACCGATCCGTCAGAAGAATAGTATACTACCGCCCTGCCATGGTAGAGTTTACCGTCCTCTGAAAGATCGGTTTCGCGGCTCAGATCTCCGAAAACATACACCTGCTCTTTCTGCCTGATCTCACCGTCAGGCGTCTCGTATTCAACGATCTTACATACATCATAATCGCCCGATCGAAACGCGTTAATTGTCGCCCCTCCGACCAATCCGACAACCGGAAGACAAAAGACAAAAAGATAAAAGCCAAGCAGAAGCACCGTCGCCAGAATTCCCGGATGTCGGATCTGAACACGCTCCCACACCTCCTTTGTATGACTCGCTGCCACCTTAAGGCTCATCTTTCCCGATATACCGCAAACCCGCTCTACGATATCGTCAGCGATATGGCCAGGGATATCTTCGCAATTCGTCTCTTCTGTAGACTCTTCCGCCTCTAAGTTTGCATATATATTCTCATCTTTCGAAAAATGTAACTGCCTGATCTGTTTTGCTATCTTGGCAAGCTTAAACGGAATTGCTACACACATCAAATTTACCAACCCGAATATACCAAGCACCCATGCTTCCATAAGTAGCCCCGCGCCTATAAGAGCCAGCGCTGCCAGCACACGAAAGATCAACTCGAGATATTGATTTCTGGAAAACAGAATATCATAAACAACCCTTCCGCCATCAAGAGGAAAAAATGGCAGCAGATTAAAACCGTTGATAGCGGCAAACATTACCCCAAGCCGATAACACCACTGTCCATCCGCAAGAAAAAAACTCGCTATCATACAGCCGATCCCGATAAATATACCCGGCACCGGCCCCATCAGACTCACAATAGCCTTCTTGTAACCGGGAGTATTTTGGCCTTGACCGGAAACTGCCGCACCAAGCATCGGTATAAAAAACATCTGAACGTTCTTATAACCGAACATGCGCATCCCGATCAGGTGTCCCATCTCATGGATAAACAGAACGAAAATGATACTGACAATATCGCCCACGCCGTTATTTATCAAACCGAGCCGAAAAAACACCAACAGCGATATCCCGAGAATGATTAAATTATTGATCCAGCTCCGCTTACCGCTTTTCTGCCGTTCGATCTCCTCAAGAACTTCATCGCTGCTGAAACTATTGACATCACCGGAATTGTCGTCATTTTTGACCAGCCCCTGACCGTCAAGTTCAAATTGTTCGTCCATTATTTTTTTACCTTACGATTAAATACATAAATTCAAGAGATCTCATTTCCAGATCCCTCATTTAAAACAGAAATATTCCGCCGTTCGTTCTCCTATGCTTCCAAAACTTCAAGAATTTCCGCTTCGGTTAGATCCATCAGTTGCTTTTTCACTGTTCCCTGCCACTTTTTATGCATTGACTGGAAAGCATTTCTTACCTACAAGAACAACATATTTCAATATCCCGGCTTTATCCAGCCGACGCAAAACTTCTACGCATAGATCATATTGACTTTTTTCCACGCAATGTGACCCTTAAAAATTTGATCTGCTTCTTAACTTCGGAAAGGAGTTTTCTATATTTCGCCCGGTATTCTTTGGCATGTTTATACTTCTCGATCTCTTTGTTACTGACTTCCTTGCCCTTATAGATAAATTTAACTTTGCCGTTTTCGCGTACAACCAGATAATAGTACTCATGCCCCTTGACCTTCTTTTTGATCAACGAACCTTTAGGCAGCTTAGCCAGTTCCTTCTCATAGCTTTCTTTCATTGACAGGGAATTAGCCAGCTCTTCTTTAAGCACACTTTTTATGACTTCCATTTTTCTGTCCTCAGGCATAACTGTGAGCTACCATACACATTGTGATATATTATATGTTGTATGGTAACGAGTGTCAACAGTTACCATACAAACCAACAGGTTTTCGCATTTGTATGACAACTTTGAGGCCACGGATAAATAAAAATTCTCTTGACTTTTGCCAAAAATATTTGTATAATAGACAACTAATAATCAAGATAGAATAAGTAATTAAAACTATATAAGCTTCGTGATCTTCGTGCAAAGGGTGGGGGGCTATGTTTTTTGAAAGAGTACAAAAAATGGTAATAAAAAGTAAAATTCCACAACTAAAGACTAAAAACCAAAAACTAAAAACTAAATGCCTCCGTGCCAATCTGTGTAATCTGCGGTTAAAAATTAGCGGAAATTGGTGTTCATTAGTGGTTCAAACCTTACTTTCATTGGGCAAACCCGCGCTTTCGCGAAACCTTTTTTTGAGGAACAAACCCAATTTCATAAGCGCAGAAATCAGCACAAATACTTATATTAGAGTGGTTTACAACGCTTTTTCCCAAAAAACCAAAAACGGAACAAACCCAAACAAAGCCAATCAAAGCCAATTTCAATCCCTGCGATCTTTACGGCAAAAAATCAGGAAATACCTTGCATGGAACTAAAAAAATGGAAAGCAAACCCAATTTTGGAAATTCAGAGATTAACACAAGTGATTACACTAAAAAGGTTTATGCTGATTTACGCCCCCAAAACCACCATAAAAGCAAACCCAATCCAAAGCCAAAGCAAACCCAATCCAAACCCAATTTCCAAAGGTCGCGTCGAAGCCTCGGCACAGACGGATACCGCACTACCCCCAACCCCCTATTCGTTTTCGGGCGTTCTTCTCGCTCGCTCTTTCACATGGAACGGCAGCGACGCTTCCTGCCTGCCGTCGATGGCAAAATCAACGCGATACTCACCGAAACTCTCAAATTTCAACCTTTGCAGGTTCAGGATCATATTCACAGCTACCGAGTTGGTGTCCTTTTTAGCGGGCACATTGACCTGCCCTTCGAGTTTAGGGACTATGCTCTTTCCGTCTATGTCGATGACGTTCAGTCGCATCTGGTGTTGGCCATGCTCGGTACCGCTAAATCTTATGCGTATCGCTATCGTACAAGCCGGATGCACATGCGGCATCTCCGCTGCGTGGATACTGTCAAACGCGCCAAGGACATTAAGTTTGCCAAAACTATCGGTGGCACAATCACACAACAAAAAAGCTTCAATATTCATGTTTTACTCCTTCTATTATTCGAATTCCTGCATTATGTTTGTTATTGCCGGCCCAAGCAAATTCGCTTGCCAGTTCATCATACCGCTGCATTCGATCATCTCTTTGATCGTACCCGGCTTACTCCTGGCAATGATCTCGATCGTCGCCCGCGGCGCGATGATCGAAGGTTTTATACCCAGCTCCTCTGCCAGTTTTTTACACTCTCTGCTAATAGCTTCATATATATGGCTGCAATCCGGTGACTGCGATCTGTGCGGTCTGGCCTTGCGATGTGTCGGCCAGTCCGATGGAGAGATTTCGCGAGCCTTCATAATAGTTTTTTCAAGATTCTTGAAACGCCGACCGGTACAGTTTCGAGGAAGCTTGGGGCCAGTCTTCTCGAGCGCACCTTTCGGATTACATTGTGCCCAATGGGCCAGTTCGATAATGGTATGGTTGGGCATGACCTTAAATGCAGGCAGATCCGCTTTTTGGGCTCGCCCGTCGCGCCAGCAGCATATCTCGCGTATAAAGTTCAATTGCTCCGGACTCAATGCACTGACACCTTTTATCCGCCACACCTTATCCGGATCGGCAGGCGGCGGGGTATTTCCACTCGATGTCACAGCACGGCAGCACGATTCTTCGTGCCATTGTTCTCTGCCGAGTGCTGTAAGTTCTTTCGACATTTTATTGGCTATGCCGGTCAGGAATCTTGTATCGTCGCTTGCATATTTTAGCAGCGAATCTGGAAGCGGCCGCCGGGACCAGTCGGCACGTTGGTTTCGTTTTGACAATACTATATCGCAGAATCGCTCGGTAAGAGCAGAGAGGCTAAATTTTTCATAGCCCAAAAGCTGGGCCGCGATCATCGTATCGAATAGCGGGACCTTTGGGGTAAAATCAAATGAAGACAGCATCATCCGCAGGTCGTAACCGGCGTCGTGGATTATCAGCCGCTTATGAGCCAGAACTTCCATGAACGGGCCAAGATCAGCTTCGGCGAGCGGGTCGACGACATAATGCTTGCCGCCGAAGGATAGTTGTATGAGGCAGACTTTCTGGAAATAGTGGTGGAAACTGTCGGCTTCGATGTCTATGGCTACGCGGTCGGCATGGCGAATTTCGGTAACAAGTGAATCGATCGCCGATTGATATGCTGCGTAAATATATGAATTATCCGCTTCAGTCTTCAAGCCGTTCAGTATGACCGGGAAACAAACTTTTGTCAACCTAAAACCGAAAAGACGGCTCTTAAGGCATTATGATCCGGCTTTTTTGCCCCTTATCATGGCAGGGATCGCTTTTACATCCTCGAGTATCATGTACAACGACGGGACGAGAATGAGCGTGATCAATGTGGCGAATGCGACGCCGAACGCCAGGCTTATTGCCATTGGAATGAGGAAGCGGGCTTGCAGACTTTTTTCGAGGAGCATGGGGGCAAGACCAAAAAATGTGGTCAGCGTCGTTAGCATGATGGGTCTGAATCTGCGTGTGACCGAGTCGCTTACGACCTGGCCGAGTTCGATGCCTTCCGCGCGTTCGCGGTTGATCAGGTCGATCATGATCAGAGAATCGTTGACGACAACGCCGGAAAGCGCGACGATCCCGAACATTGAAAGAAGGCCAAGATTAAAGCCCATGACGATATGGCCCATTGTCGCGCCAACCAACCCGAATGGTATAGCCGACATAACGATGACGGGCTGAATATAGCTTTTGAACTGCACGGCAAGGAGTCCGTATATTGCCAGCAGCGCTATCGGGAAAGCTGTCCGAAGAGAACCGAACGATTCGGCTCTTGCTTCCTGTTCTCCTCCGAAACGAAATTGCAGACCCGGATACTGGAGTCGCAGTTCGGGCAGGAGGGTTTGCTCAAGATCGTCGTTGATCTCATTGGCATTGGCTTGGGCTTCGTCGACATCGGCTGAAACGGTCACAACCCTTCTGCGGTCCACCCGGCGTATGCTGCTAAAAGCCCTTCCGTATTGAACATCGGCTACGAGTTTGAAAGGTATCTCAGTTCCGCCGGGCAATCTTATCCTCATGTTCTCAATATTAGATATGCTCTTTCGTTCTTCTTTAGGGTATCGGATCATCACACGAACATCATCTCTGCCTCGCTGGATCCTCTGGGCCTCTTCGCCGTAGAAGCCCTGGCGGACCTGCCTTGCGAGATCCGAGAGCGTAAGGCCGAGTGTTCTTCCAGTATCTTTCAAAGCCAGCTTAAGTTCCTGTTTTCCCTCTTCGAAACTGTCGGAGATATCGCCAACGCCTTCATATTGGCCAAGAAGATATTTTAGTTGTTCCGTGGCGGCAAGGAGTTTGTCAAAGTCTTTGTGTGATAATTCAACATTTATGTCATCAGCGGACCATAACAGTTCCGAGACGAACCGCAGCGTTGATATGCCCGGTATTTCACCTACCAGTTCTCTCCATCGGTTCTTCATCACTGTCGATGAAACGTCCCTTTCTTCTCCTCCCAACAGTTCTATGTTGACTTCGGCGAGATGAGCGGAGGATACCCCGGTCGCTGTGGTCGATTCGGGCCCGCGATCGGCGTCTGCGGGATGCTGACCGATGGTTGTGGCAATGTGTTTGAATATGGAAGGGGCATCTTTGCGCCCGGCATCAAATTCCCGCCTGACTTGCTCTGCGGCGGTCTCGATCCTCTTGACCACTTCCACCGTCTTTTCTATCGGTGTCCCCTGCGGCATTGTAAGTGTCGCGACCATATTGTCGGCTTCTACGGAGTCTATGAATACAACCTTTATGCGCCCACCGATTATAAGGCCGATCGTTGTTATAAGTATCGCCATTCCGAAAGCTAAGGTTACATATCTCCATCTGACAGCAAACATCGCAAACGGATTAAAGAAGCGTCTTACAAACTTTTCTAACAGCCCGCTTATCGCGCGATGAAAATTTACGATAGGGCCGTTATTTTTGCCGGTACTTTTTCGTCGTTTGCCCGAAAGGTGGGCAGGGAGTATCAGAAGCGCTTCAACGAGTGATACTACAAGTACGCTTATGACAACTATCGGTATGACCCTGAGAAATTTACCCATCATGCCGGTGATATAAAGCAGCGGCGTAAATGCGCAGACAGTTGTAAGGACCGCTATCGTGACAGGGCCCACCATTTCGCGAACACCTTTGATGGCGGCTTTGGTGTAGTCCATTCCCTGTTGACGGTAAGTAAAAATATTTTCACCGACCACGATAGCATCGTCGACGACTATACCGAGAGAGAGGATAAAAGCAAAGAGCGAGATCATATTCAATGAAACATCGAATATCGGCATCAACCAGAAGGCTCCGAGGAAAGATATCGGTATTCCCATGGTCGTCCAGAACGCCAGGCGTATATCGAGAAAGAGGGTAAGGCAAATAAACACAAGGGTAAGACCTATGTAGCCGTTTCTTTTGAGAAGATCGATCCTTGACCTGAGCAAGACAGAGCGGTCATCCCATGTGGAGATCGAAATGCTCTCGGGTAGAGCTCCCTTTTTGTCCTGGATATATTTTTTTACCGTATCGGCGACATCGAGGGCATCCTGATCGCCTACACGAAAAACTTTCAATGACGAAGCCGGCTGACCGTCGAAACGTGCCGACATTTCGGAATCGTCGAATCCGTCTACGACCGTAGCGATATCTCCAAGCCTTATCCTTGTACCATCGGTTCTGGTTAGAACTATTATCCGCTCAAACTCGGGGCCGGTATATTTTTGTCCCTTTGTGCGGACAAGAACTTCTCCGCCGGCGGTTCTGACCGAACCTGCGGGAATGTCAAGAGAGGATTCTCTAACCGCGGCGGCGACCTGATCGAAGCTGAGGCCGTATCTTCTGAGATTTTCTTCGGATATCTCGATAGACATTTCATACGGCCTGACACCGAAAAGGTAGACCTGGGAAATATTATCCATCGCGGTAAGGTCATCGCGTATCTCATTGGCTATCTCTTTAAGAGTTCTTTCCGAAGCATCACCGTAAATAACTATCGTGACCACTTCGCTGCGTGTCTTTATCTCTGTGATGATGGGTTTTTCGGTCTCTTCAGGGAAGGTGATTATCGTGTCGATCTCGGCCTTGATGTCGTCGAGGACCTCTTTTGTATCGGCGTATTCGTCAACTTCGACAGTGATCATGCCGGCGCCTTCGGCTGCGGTTGAGTAGATCTTTTTGATACCGTCTACGGCGACGATCTTTTCTTCAACCCTGAGACAGACGCCTTCTTCGACCTCGGCGGGCGTAGCTCCCCGGTAAGGCACAGTGATTATTATCATGTCCACGCTCAACTCGGGGAATATCTCGACTTTCATCGTGAAGATCGTCAAAAGGCCCGCTGCAACTATAAGAACCATCAGTAGATTTGCGGCTACGTGATTTGAGGCAAACCATGCGAGTGGGCCCTTTTTTTCTTCAAGCAGTTCAGTCATTGCTATTTGCCTTTTCTGTTTCCTCTGAAAGCTGAGTTCTTATCTTCATGCCGCCGGTTGCGGTGTCGAGTGAGCTTGTGATTATGATCGCTCCATCTTCTAAGCCGGATATCACATACGCGTATTGGCGGTCGTTTCTGGCTATCTGCACTTGCCGAATATTCAACGTGCCATTATTTGCTGTCCATACCTGATTTCCATTATGCACGGCATGTCGCGGAATGCGGATAGTGTTTTTCATTATCTTGCCGGCAATATCGACCTCAACGAACATCCCCGGCACAAGAGGAGGACGTCCGTTTGACATTTTGAATGGGTTCTTTACTTCCACAACAACATTAACCATCCGAGAAGCAGGATCGATTGTCCCTTCGGTCCTTGTAATTACCCCTGCCCATGTGTGGATCTTTCCGGCGAAATCGGCGGTTACTACGGCCCGGGCAAGGTCGTTTTTAGAAACTTTGTCGTTTACATAGCCCATTGGAACCTTAAACCATTCAAGTTCATAATCTTCAAGTGGAACCACTATCTCTACGCTTTCGGTTGAATAAACCATAGCGATCGCCTGACCTGCCATTAGATACTGACCAATGTCAACGCTCTCTTCGGCAATCCTTCCGTCAAAGGGCATCGAGATAACGGTTCGGGTGAGATTCAGTTTTGCGGTTTCGAGCTTCGCCTTTGATGCCTGAAGCTGCGCCATGGCGTCTTTGATCTGCGGCTCTCTGAGTACGAGGGGTGAGGTCGGCTCTTTGCCGGGATTGAGCTGAGCCCATTCCTGTTTGGCTACAGCAGCTTCGGCGTGCTCTGTGTCAAGGTTAACCTGGTCACGCATAACAGCGGCTTGGGCCGCTTCGACAGCAAAGCGATAATCGTCCGGCTCGATGGTTATAAGAGATTCATCTGTTTTGAAGAACCCGCCATTGACGAAATCCGGGTGGCAGGCGATGACTTTACCGGATATCTGAGGGATAACTTTTACCTCAACTTTGGGGGCAACGGTTCCGTAACCTTTGATCGTTATCAGTATATCTTCGGTATGAACGACAGAGGCATTGAGCAGCGGGGCAAGATGCTTCATTTCCTTACGGGCGGGAGACTTTTTAGATGAGATAAGTTTTTTGGCGACAAACACCCCGCCTCCCAGTATCAAAATGACCAGTTGGATAGATACGATCGCAACTAAAAATCTACTCATGCTTTTTTTCATTTTATATCACCTTGTAACATCAAATTAGATTACGATTTTTTTGTAGGATGGGCAATTTATTGCCCATCTGTTCCCTGTTCTTGCACTTTGATCGATGGGCAGACAAACTGCCCATCCTATGGTTGTCAATATTCTATTTTAGTCCTGTACATCGTCTATTTCCACGTCCCAGTCACCGCCGAGAGCTAAGAATAGGTCTATCCTGGCTTCGAATAGTTCTCCTGTGGCAATGGCAAGTTCGTTTTCAACATTTCTTCTTCGCCTCTCGGTTTCCAGCAATATAAGTATTCTCTCTACACCGCGGCTGTAGCGGCTCCTTGCCAAGTCCTCGGCTTTATAGGCTTCGTCTACGGCAACCTTGAGCTCGTCAATCCTTTCAGCTAATAGTTTCTGTTTGACCAGTGCGTCCTCTACCTCACGCATTGCGATAAGAACCGTTTGGGCATAATTCTGTGCGGCTTGTTCGGCTCTTGCCTTTGCGGCTTTTACCTGCGCCCTTAACTGCCCCCCCTTCCAGATCGGGGCCGCCAGCGCGAAGATAGCCGAGTAGACCTGAACATCATCGTTGAACATCATTGAAGATGTATCACTGCTATAGCCGCCACTTGCTGTGAAAGTAAGATCGGGGTACATGGCGGCGATACTTACACCGACACGGTTGGTTGCAGCCTGAAGTCCCATCTCGGCTGCGTGAACGTCGGGCCTTCTGTCCAGCAGCCAGGCGGGAATAACTGCCGGAGTCGGAGAGTTTTGGGGCAGATCTTTGAGCTCGGCATCCAGCCGCTCAGAGCTTGCAGGTCGCCTGCCTAACAAAACATCAAGTGAGTGGGCGGTAAGTATGGCCGACTGACGTATCCTCGGGGCCAGTGCCTTTGCGGAGGCAAGGTTTTCTTTGGCAAGGTGGACCTCGAGAGGAGTAGCAAGCCCCCGCTCGTATCTTCTCTCAACAATGCGGAGAGTCTCAAAGCGACTTTTGATATTAGCGTTGGCTATGGCAAGAAGGGACTGCTGGGTTGCTATCTGTATGCGGGATCGAACAACCTGCGCGATTATACTATGCGTAAGCGCTATGCGATCGTCCATTGTGGCGGTAAGGTCAGCGGCGGCGGCAAGATCGGAGCGTCTCAATTTACCGAAGATGTCGGTTATATAATTTATTGACAGATCCTGCGAATACGTCTGCGATATGAAATTTACCCGACCGGCAGGTAAGTTAAAAGACGATTTTGAGCGAAGCTTACTTCCGGAATACGCGATATCCGGCAGACGTCTGCCGTGGACATCGGCAAGGATGGCGACCGATTCCTGTACGCGGGCAGCAGCGATCTTCAGGTCATAATTGTTTTCGAGGGCTGTCCGGACCAGGTCGGCGGTAAGCGGGTCAGCGAAATGACGCCACCAGTCGGTTACCTCGGCAAGCTCGTTTGCATCGGCAGGGGTGTTTACAAAGCTTTCGGCCGAAGTCGCCGGTGTCTGAGGGCGGGTATAGTCCGGGCCCAACATGCAACCCTGGATCAGTATGCAAATTAATGCGGCGACCGATACGGTCGAACGAGTTTTATTGATGATCGTTTCCATTTGCGGTCTTTGTATATGCCCTGATACCTGCGGCGGAGAATTTAACAATATGCTTTAAATTCAGTTCCAGATCGGACAGCGGTGATTTTTTGAACTCCTCATCAGATACAAGATTCTGTGTCATCGCGATACGTGCAAGTTGAGCGGCCAGCGATTGTATCGACAGCAGAGCGTTCTGCTTTGACAACTCAGGACAAACAACGCTCAATGCCTTTAGCAATTCTTCGATGATCGGCCCGATCAGCAGTTTAAAGAGCATCCCTTCCGGCAGGTGTTGATCTATCATCTCACGTATGAACAGCTTCAGGGTGTGGTGACTATACTCCTGGCCAATAAGCGGCTCCATAAAGGCCTCTGCAAAGGTCGTCAGCAACTCTTCAAGTGTAACTTCGCGATCCGGGCGGTCCATCAACTGTCGAATCCGCTTTATGCGAAGTTCCCGGAGCAGATCCAACATTTGGCGGCAAACTTCAATATAGAGTTTCTGCTTGCTGCCACAGTAATAGTTTATGGCTGCGACGTTGCAATTGGCGGCAGATGTTATCTGCCTTACCGAAACTCCATCCAGTCCTTTTTCAGCAAAAAGCTCTTCTGCGGCTGTCAGGAGCCTTTCGCGGGCATCATCACCGCTTTTGCTGTCTCTTGTATTCTCTGAATTTCCCATAATCCACCAAATTAAACAATCGATTCAAACAATAGTATAAAACAGTTGTTTGAATCTGTCAAGTATTTTTTTTGCAAAATTATAAATTTTTATAAAAAATGTTGCCGGGAGCACTTTATCTCTGGTTTAGAGCCGAAAAACGCCCTGCTGCCGTCAAAATTGCTGCAAGTTAACTCATTTCTGTGAATAGCTTTATGAGAGATTACGGCATTACTGAGATCATGGCACAACCGGCCTGAACCATGGACGAATTGCCGACAGGGAATATTTTGAGTTTTTATCCTTTTTTTATTTGACATTTTGTCATCCCACACATAAAATCAAAGTGAGTGTCGGTTTGTGTTTCTTCTTGTGTTAATTTGAGTATATAAAATGGCAAAACGGCCACCTAAGAAAATTGCTTTCATTGCTTCATTCCCTCCCAAAAAATGTGGTATCGCAACATTCACTTCGGACCTGATCACGAATATAAAAGCAGCGGCGGGAGATCACTTTGAGCCGCTTGTGATGGCGATACAGCCGGATACGGATTGCACATACACTGATCCTGTGAAATTTGAGATCCGTAAGAATGTCAAGAACGATTATATCTGTGCCGCTGATTACATAAACTTCAGCCATGTCGATGCTATTTCCGTCCAGCATGAATTCGGTCTTTTCGGCGGAGATGCCGGTTCGCATCTTGATTTTCTTTTGCGACGAGTCAATGCTCCTATCATCACAACCATGCACACGGTGCTTGACGAACCGGATCCTCATTACTATCAGTCCACGGTAAATGTGTGCAAACTTTCGCACAAGATCGTAGTGATGAACAGCCACGGTGTAACATTGCTCAAGGATGTTTACGGCGTGCCGGAAGAAAAAATTAAGCTTATCGCACATGGCATACCTGATCTGCCTTTCGTAGACAGCAGCTATTACAAGCATAAATTCGGCGTCGAGGGACGTAAGACAATTCTGACTTTTGGACTTCTCAGCAGGAACAAGGGCATCGAAATGATGCTAAAGGCAATGCCGAAGATCCTCGAAGCGGATCCGACGGTTTTTTATATGATCCTGGGCGCAACGCATCCGAGTGTGATCAAGCATGACGGCGAAGAGTACAGGTTCATGCTTAAGCGGATGGTAAAAGAGCTTGGCTTGCAGGATAATGTGATCTTTCACAATCGTTTCGTAGCAGACAAGGAACTGCACAACTTCCTATGTGCCGCGGATATTTACGTTACACCATATATGAACAGGGAGCAACTGACCAGTGGAACGCTGGCATTTGCCGTCGGAACCGGTAAAGCGGTGGTTTCTACGCCTTACTGGGCGGCGGAAGAACTTCTTGACGAAGGTCGCGGCGAGTTTGTACCATTTGGCGATCATGAAAAGCTTGCAGAAGTTATTGTCAATATACTCCAGGATGACTCTCGCTTCTTCGCACTCAGACGCAAGGCTTACGAATACGGCAGGAATATTATCTGGCCGGTCATAGGCAAAGAATACTGGAAGATGTTCAGCGGCAAGAATCTGCCCATACGGATATCGACAAAGACAATATCACACATTGAAGAAGCTATTTCCATTCTTGAAGTTCCCGAGCCTCCGCTGGACCACTTGCAACGGCTTACGGATGATACCGGGCTTTATCAACACGCCAAGTTCACTATACCTGACAGGGAACACGGCTATTGCACCGACGATAACGCTCGCGCGGTTGTCGCAATGACCAAGTACTACGCACAGTACGCCGAGCCCGAGGCATTGAAGCTTTTTGATGTGTATCTTTCATTTATTTATCACGCGAACAACCGTGATGGAACTGTAAAGAACTTTATGAGATTTGACCGTCACTGGATAGAACATGAGCCTGCGCATGACTCCCTTGGAAGAACGCTGTGGGCGTTCGGGACGGTCATGAGCAAGCCGCCTCTTCCACGGTATGTGCCGATCATTAAGGACTGTTTTGACAAAACGGTTAAGCATGTCCCAAGTCTTTCAATGCGCGGAAAAGCGTATGCAATATTTGGGATGGTCGAATATCTTAAGCAGTTCCCGGGGGCAAGTGAGATCAAAAGGATCTTTGCGATAGCAGCCGACCACCTTCTTGAGCGGTATGAAGCTAATAGCGACGAACAGTGGCAATGGTTCGAGGATGTACTGACCTATGATAATGCCGTACTGCCACACGCGTTGTATGTAGCCGCTCTTACGCTTGGTGATGATAAGTACCTCGAAGTTGCCGAGAAGACCTGTAAGTTTCTGGTCGATCAGACATTCACAGGAGAATACTTTAGTTTTGTCGGCTGTAACGGCTGGTACAAGAAGGGCAAAAAAAAGGCAAAGTTCGATCAGCAGCCGCTGGAAGTGGCAAGTACCGTTATGATGTTAAAGGCTGCATACGATGCCAGCGGCGACCCGAAATTTCTGAAACTGCAAAGAAGAGCTTTCGACTGGTTCCTCGGCGAAAACGACTTACATATCCCGGTGTATGACTTCCGAACAAAGGGCAGCGGTGACGGCCTCGAACGCAATGGCGTAAATCTCAACCAAGGTGCAGAGAGCATGGTCAGCTTTTTGCTGAGTTTATTGTGCATCCTTGAAAGTTACAGCACGAGATCGGGAGGGGCGGGAGAAGAGGGATCTCTTTTTACGGAAGAGGTCGGAAGTAACAGAATAGGGACGTCAATAATTGACATACCGGCAAAGAAAGAAACCAGCAAGACGGTTGAGTCGCGAGAATAATTCAAAAGGGCCGGTTGTGAAAGTCGCCACATTTAATGCCAATTCTCTGCGAAGCAGAATAGATATCGTCTTAAAATGGCTCCATGAAAACTCCCCGGACATTTTGTGCGTACAGGAAACGAAGGTTCAGGACGTTGACTTTCCCGGAGAGGCTTTTGACGGGAGCGGATACGAGTATGTTTTTAAGGGTCAGAAAAAATATAATGGAGTTGCGATCTTTGCCCGGGACGATATCACTGAGGTGAGTTTTGGCTTGGATGATGAACCGACGGACGAAGCCAGGCTTATAAAAGCGAAAGTCGGGGGCGTCTCGATCGTCAATACTTATATCCCACAGGGCCAGTCGCCGGAATCGGAGAAATTTCAATACAAGCTCGACTGGTATGCGAGGCTTGGTGAATATTTCGACAGGCACTTTAAACCGGATGAGCCGCTGTTGTGGGTGGGGGATCTTAACATTGCAATGGACGAGCGCGACGTTCACGATCCTGTGGGGCTGCTTGGCAGTGTTTGCTATTGCCCGGAGGTGCAGGAGGCGTTGACAAAAGTTGCAAGGTGGGGTTTTACGGATATGTTTCGAAAGCACTGTGATGAGGCGGGGCAGTATACTTTCTGGGATTACAGGGTACCGAACGGTTTTAAGCGGAATATCGGGTGGCGACTTGACTATATCATGGCGACACAGCCTCTTGCCGAAAAATGTACGAAATGCTGGGTCGATAAGGCTCCGAGAGCAGCGGTCAAACCCAGCGACCACACCTTCCTGATAGCTGAATTTAAAGTTTAGGCATTACTTGTTCAGTAGCGGCTTCGGGCTCTTCTTTTTCAATATCCGTAACCAGATCGACGACTATCTTCGTCAGGTACTGGGCCTTGTTTCGGGAGGCTTGGTAAATCCAGCCGGCGTGGTCTTCGGCGAAGTTTTCAGCGGAATCTCTTGCCAGCAGTTTGGTTTCTTTTTCCTTGAGTACCTCTTGGGATTCGACAACGCCCTGTGTCTTGGTAATCTCAGATTTGTCGGCAAACTCGGCCGTGCATTTAATGAAAGTCTTTTCGTCTTTGACAGCCACCTGCAAAGTATAGACCGTTGAATCGGAGAGCTTGCAGGTAAACGTCTTGTCGAATTTCAGATCGGCAGATGCACTGCTTTGATTAATCACATCGTCGAAAGTCATTCCGGCAAGAGCATTAAATACCTGGTCGTGAATTTTTTCATCTCTTAATTTTTTGCCGTCTGGGATATTGTCAAGAGTGACGCTATCGCCGTCTTTCTTTAAGGTGTAAGTTTCGGAAGGCGATTTGACGGTTACGCTTTCTATCTTGTCGCGGTTGATAACGAAAAGCTCCTTATTGATATAATGTATCGGCGAAGCGTCTAACTGCGGCACATTAAGGATAAGGTGGACGTCTTCGTCCGTGATGAGCCTTGCGTACCTGGTGCGTTTTTCGGGATCGGCTTCGGAGATGACAATGCCCGTGATAAGATTCGATTCCCTGTCAAAAAACCTTACTACAAACTCGGCCCCTTCTTCGGTTACTCCGAGGTCGACATGGTTGGCGGGGTCGTCAGTGGTAAGTTCGGCGCTCCTGATGTCGAGACAGACGGTTATGAGGTCACTGATCATGTCGGCATTGGCTGGGTAGTTGTCTTTGCTGGCAACAACGAAACCATTGCCGCCCCGGCTGAGTATGACCTGATCGTTTTTGCCCTTTACTTCGATAGAACCTATCTTATCAGTTGCCAGTCCCTGTATCAGGTAGGATACTTCCTTTAAGTCGGCGGGCGGGCGGTTTGCCAGTTTCGTCTGAAAGATGGCACAGGCCAATACTACTGCCGCGACAACACCTAATATAGCAAGTTTTTTATTGCTCATAAAATATCTCCGTTGAAAACGTTCTTATGATTCCGTTGTGTGACTTATGTAATACCTTCGCAGCATGCTTCGTCGTACTGCCAGTATGATAGCGATCACAAGGATGATCGCAGGGCCGGGCAGGGTACAAAAGTTGCGAAGCTTGACACCGAGTTGATCGATCCGCCTGCGTTTTTTAAGTTTTGCTTTTCTCAGTTGCTGCTCGGCTTGGCGTATCTCGAGTTCAATTGCTCGTCTTTCGTTCAGTATCACATCCTTTATCAAGTCGCCCTTACCCCTGGCGGCGGCAACCTTTTCCTGTAACCGTTGCTGAAGAGCTGAGACCTGTGCGACAAGTTTTTCCTCTTCCGCGGCGGTTTCGGCTTCTGCTTCGATCTCAATGGCATCGACAACTACAAAGGGTCGCTTGAAGCTGCCGCGTGCCCTTATGGACATGAGGTTACTTGACCCTGAAAGGTCCTCGATGGTGTTGAGTACAAGAGAGCTATTGTCACCGACAACTGTCATGCCGAAGATTGACCGGTTATAAGCGACCATATCGCTTATGAAATCGACATCGGTAAAAACGGCTACGGCACAATCCTGCGGAGCCTGTGTAATACCGGTGACCTTTTTAGTGGCGGGTTTTTCCTCCTCATCAGGTTTGCCTGTTTCGGTATCCGGTACCACAATGCCATTTGGGAAAGCGGATTTGAATTTGCCGGTGGCGATATATGCCATTGTAACCGGGGCAGTGCCGTCTACAAAGCGTCTGTAATGGCCTGCCATGTCACCCATCAATTCGCGTTGATCCATAACGCTCCATGAGTTTCCGCGATTTGTCGTGCTAAGCAAGGGTGTGAGACTGATCTCGGTCACCTCGGTTTTAACTTCGTTCAAGACGCCCGAAAATAACACAGTGACCTTGTTAAGATCGGCAGTGATAGCATTAGTTGAGTTGAAACACTGTTGATCGAGGTTCAGCATGCCAAGGATCCGCTCCGGCCTTGAGTTGGCTCTTAGCGATGCCATGGCCGTAAGGGCCTTGTCGCCAGCGAAAGTGTTGGCTGGCATATCGAGTCCCCATGCATTGAGCAGTTCATTGATGCTGGAACTTGCATCATGAGGGGCTCCGAACAGCTGTTGCTCGGGCCGGGCCGAAATACAGTAAGGATCAACGAAGATAAGTGTACGTCCGCCGCCAAGAATGAACTGATCGATAGCGAACAGGGTTTTTTCGGAGAGGTTCTTCGGATGGATCACCATGAGGATGTCAATATTTTCG
>SDBV01003572.1_pt1 | contig 22851 bp, 19 predicted proteins | sample 2277081 | NCBI WGS metagenome assembly SDBV01 (sample SAMN10402039, study PRJNA504765) | marine sediment metagenome | isolation source: marine sediment core GS10_PC15, 223 cmbsf | place: Arctic Ocean: Southern Knipovich Ridge | collected 2010 | reverse complement strand
GCCCGTCCGGCTGGAGGACATCAGCATGTTGAAAAGATGATCCCTTGCATTGAAAGCACCGTTCGTGATCTGAAGATACTGAGAAATGAAACTGTAGGCACAGAATGCCACCCGCCTTCGCAACGAAAAACTCGATGCCCTCGATGACTACTGCACCGATCTCCAGACCCTTGCCGAAATCGCCCTCGAAGAGCAGCCACAGCTGCTGGAGAAACTCGGGATACTGGTGAGGAGTGATTACTAGGATTTAGAATTTAGAATTTAGAATTTAGTAGTAAGAAGTTAGTGAGAGCGTGGGGTTCCCCCTTTAGGGGGCTAGGGGGCTGCAAGGGGGGTGCGGTGCAAGCTGGTTTCCTCCTCCCGACGATCCGGGAATGGGGCCAGGGGGTGCGGATGGATGATAGATTACCGCATCCCTAAGCTTACTCAACAAATTAGTCTAAACAACTCCCTGCATCATTGACCTCTCATGGTCACCTTCGAACTTCGTATTTCTGCCTTCCAGCTTCAGACTTCGGACTTCGGACTTCACCCATTCAAGCATTCCAACATTCAAACATTCAAACATTCAAACATTCAAACATTCAAGCATTCCAACATTCAAGCATTCAAGCATTTAAGCATTCCAACACTCCAGATTTCAATTATTCCCTGAATCATTCTTTTTGCGCCTTTTCCTTCTGATAATTTCAGGTTTTGGTTTATTAAAACTGATGGATTCATTTTCAATAATGATCGTGTATTCTGCATAGGGTAAAGAATCCACAATAATTTCTTCGCCAAACCCCTTCATTACCAGTTGGTCGTACTCATCATATATTTCGTAATCTGTTGGCCGTGAAAGTGAAATCAGATCGATAACTTTCTCTGTTGGGTACACGATAATTGGATAAAGAAGAGAATAAAAAATAATCTCTTCACTCATGCTTGTATCCTGCCTAGCAGTGTGAAATATAATTCTGTATGTGTTGTCCCCGGAATAATGATGAGCGTCCAGGCTGTACTGGTTATTATCTATTTGTCCTTTACAAACGATCGAATCCACTCGTGCCCATCCAGTCCATTTCTCTTTCTCGATGATAAAGTACCCGCCGGGAGATTCACCCGCTGTTATCCAATTAATCGAATTATCATCAATTTGTGTATAAAGAAAATCAAATCCGCGAGCGTTGGTAATGGCATCCGGGTTTATAAATACAGGCAAACATCCATCTTTATGAACCACTCTTATTTCAACCGGAGTATTCAAAGAGAAACCTTCCAGGTCAATTTGAATTGCCGATGACTTTGGTAAATTAAAAAGTTCAGATCCGTTGACAAAAATATTGGTAATACAAAATGATTTTGATTCGGTAAGGTATGGGTTTCTGACAAAAATATTTTTACCCAGATAAACACCTTCGAGGGTTATTTCCCCGGCAATTGAAACCTGGAAAGAAACACACATAAGGACTGCAAGATAAAATTTGTTTCCCATCACATGTCAATTTCCGACTTAATATCGGAATTGACAATTCAGATGGAAAATTTTATTGTATTTATCCTATCTTTCCCGTTGTGCGAGTTCCATATAAGAAAGCTTAAATTTGGAGAAAAAGTTGTCTTGTATCCTGATAGTTCAGTTTGATTGAGGGCTTTTTTTCACAGAAGTTATAAGAAGGTAGTGGAATGTTAAATGTGTCAGCGTTACGGAAGTCCTTTGCAACGACCTTTTGTCACTTTTCCCTTCCTTTTCCAATGCGAATGTCAGGCTCATCAAGCGTCCCTCCAATTCTTAAGATAACGTATTTCTTTCCGTCGAAAGTTTGGATCTCATCATTGGCCGCATTTTCTTTTCGCTTCCGATTTACAAGCTGATTCCAGATAACACTCTTCACCAACTTAAAGGGAACCTCCACCCGATAATTCAGGTTACCGTCAAAATCCTGACTTCCTTCAATTCTCATAAAGCCCAGTGTAGAACTTATCTCCATTTTAGGGATTTGTATTTGATTGTCTCGAATATATATCGTATTGTCAATTCTGGCAAAATGAACATCAGACAAGTCTTTATTTCCAAAATAATCTCCTAAAGCCAGCAGGGGTGGAAAATCCATTATGCGGCCCGACTCCAGGCTACCATCCAAGGTTAAGCTAAGATCATTGAGAACAACTTTACCATCCAAATATACTTTCAGGCTGGAGTTAAAATATCCATTAAAAGTTCCTGCGAAATGATCTTTAACTCGAATTGAATCCCCATCGTAAACAAGGGCGAAGTTGATTTTACTTAAATCGATTCCTTGAGCTTCAATAGTCCCCTCGATCCTTACAAATGTGGAATCTGACAGGTCGGCGTGGCCCTTTAGAACCACCGTTCCCGCTGGCATAGAATACTCAAGTTTATCGAGTACAACTTGATTGGGTTTATGGATTTGAAACTTTCCAGTAATATCCCTTGGGTGATAGTTGTAATAATTAAGCTCCCCAATGCTAATATCCCATGCTAATTCGGGGTATTGACGAGAAATTGATGTAAGGGCCTTATCCTGGTATTCCGGAATGGGTATATCAATGAGTTGGTTCAGGTCTAGTTTTCTTGAAGTTAGCTTGATCTTTCCTCTCAAATCTTTCACTTTCAATGTCGAATCTTCTGGCTCAGAAGTGTCAACAATGAATCCGCTTACTGAAAAGTCACTATCTCCAATCACTCCCTCCAGTTTATTTATCATCAACGTATCTTTTTTGATCCCAAGATCAACATTGAAATTCCTGAATTCTAAAGGATTATTAACAAACGTTCCGGACAGATTATGTATGACAAGTCCAAATTCGGATTTCTGACCAAGGAACTCTTGATTGGAGATTACGATTGTTCCAGCCCCCCGATAATTACGGATCGTTTCAGTATTATAGGGTGGTGGAATAAAATCCTTCCCTTCAATCTGGAAAAAATCCTTGAATCGCAATTGGTCCCCTTCCACATCGAAATTCAGTATAATATCACTAAAAGAATCACTCTGGGAAAGTGCATTATAATTGACAATTTCTCCGCCTAAAATGAAATCGGTTGAATCCTTGTATCCACGGAGGTTTGATAATCGGATGGTGTCGGGTTTGATATCGAGAATTCCCGAAATTTCTTTTAGGCTGGTTTTATTTCGCACGTTTACAGAAAGCCCTGTTATCTCCACCGATCCAAGGGGTAATAACCCAACATTATTAATCCCTTTGTTGTCCGTTTTAATTTTGAGGTTTATATTCAGGTCCGTAAGTTCTTCCCCCATCAAATTACCTAAAGTCGTATCTACCTGAAAGACATCCCTCATGTCCAAAAGATCTGAAGATAATTTTATGTCGGCTTCCAGGGATGTTTGATAACCTAATAGATAATTCAAAGGATGTGAAATAGTACCATTCAGTCTTAAATGACTCCTCCCTTTACTAAACACTATGCTATCAAGTTCCACTTGCCTGTTTTCAAAGATTAAGCGACCACTGACATTGTCCAGACCATAATCGTATGCCAGGAAGTACATAGAGACATCATCCATGGTAAGCGATGCCTTACCGGAAATCATCAAAAGTTCTTGTTCAACCAAATCTAACCCTCCTCTCAAATCCACTTCGATGTTTAGGTTTCCTTGAAGGCTATCAATTATTTTTGATCTGACCATACGATCCAGGCCATCCAAGTCTATGATAGCATCAATTGCCAGTTGGAATTTGGGATTCTGAAAATTTGATATATTGCCTTTTGCCTGTAGCAAACCGGCGGGGAAATTTGCGGTAAAGTGTTCCAATTCAATATGGCCGTCAGTAAACTTGGGCCCTTTGCCACTGTTTACCTTTGCTGCAAATGAGATATTTTTAATTGCCCCCTTGCCTTTAGGATTTTCAAAACGAATGTTATCGCCGGTCATTGTGATTTCCACAATTGGAAAATTGCTTATAACTGGACCAATTATTGATCCATCCATTCGGATGCTCCCGGAATCGTCCTCAGGCAAATCAAACTCCTGGTTCCAGATGGCTTTGGATAATAATTTGCCAAAATCAGAATGATCAATCAAGAATTGCATTTCCAGCATATCTTCATCCAGCTTGTAAGAACCTGATATACGAGTTTCTATTTGATTAAAGTTGATCTTACTATTGGTTCGGTATATATTTTCAGTCAGATTAATTTCGAGATCGTTAACAATTGATAAATTGAGATTCTCTTCTATTATTTGTTTATCTATTTCGAAGTAAAATCCATGAATATCTATCGTATTATAACTGGTGATGATATTGTTACTATACCCAAAAACGGCTTGGAAATCCAACAAACAATGCCATTGGGTACCCAGAACTTGATTTTCAAGGTGGACTCGCATGTCCTCCATATGGAATTCATTCATCTTAAAATCAATTTGATTTTGATTCTGTGGTTCGTCTGAGAGTGCAGGTCCTTTATTACTTTGGCCAATGGCTTTCCCAAGATTAATTGTGGAATCATCAAAAATTTTAATGTAGAAATCGCCATGACTCATAGTTAGCTCGTTGATAATTACCTTCCTCTCCAACAATGATCTCAGATTCATTGAAACGAAGATTTGCTCGGCAGCAAATACTTTATTGGCGTCCCCAGACGCATGATCTTGGGTCGGTCCTAAAAAGATGGCGTTCGTACATTTTAGTGAAACGTCGGGGAACTTCCGGAATAGAGAAAGATCGATTTCCTCAATTTCAATTTTACCAGGAACAGTATCATTTACAAATTGGACAATCTCTCTTTTGAGGCTTTCCTGGTTAATGTAGAAATATGACAACACAAAAATTAATGTAAGAATTGGGGTTCCAATTAAAATAAGTCCTAGAAGTAAAATAAATCGTCGAAAACGCCTCATTCGATTAAAAGGAGTAGTTGATGCTTGTTGTGATGCCAAAATCATCATTTGCTGCTGATGCGCTGGGAGGATCACTGTCGAAGCTCTCGTAAAATGTGAGGTTAAAATAAAAATTTCTGAAGACCTCAAATTTTGCCTTGATATTTCCGGTATGCCTAATCCTGTCCTGGACTGTTAAGCTACGAAATATTGTCCAATCCAGGAGTATCTCTATATCTGGTTTATGGAACTTAAAAAGTTGAAACTCAGTACCTAAAACGGCTTCCATATTATTTGTAACAACGCCTTCTGTAGACGCCTCTCTATTTGCTGACAATCCGCCTGCGATCCATATATCCATACTGGCAGTTTGAATAATTAGTTTGCCGGCACTTGCTCCAACCAGTGGATCTCAAATCCAGGCCTAATTCTGTATTTTGTTCAGCTGCAATTAATGCGCTTAATTAATTAACATCCAACTTTTCTTCATATAAAAATTGTATTGCAATGTGATGTCCAGTTTCCGAAATTCCTGGCCATCTGTTCTTTGTTCTGTAATATAATTGTCACCATTCAGTGTAATCCCGTGACGAGGGCTTCGATAGAATAGCTTATATGCATTGTACAGTGTCGATACATTACTACCCTTGTTGTATTGATAACCAAATTCCAGATCGATATCCAGTCTGTCATGAAACTTTTGCTTTATAGGGTTCACCTTAGTTATTAGATCAAGATGATTAACAATACCCATCATTTCCATTAAAAGTTGAATCCTGGAACTTTTAGCAAATGAAGAATCAATCTGTCCGAAATATTGGGAGATGTCATTTAAGAAAACTTCAAAGGTTTTTTCCGATTGGATAGATTTAATTTTGTTCCATTCGATGTAGAGCGTGCCCATGTCACTCGTTTTAAAATTCAAAATTCCATGATCAACCTTTTTAATCTCACCTGTTATATGATCGTTGTTATCTAACAGAACAGTATCGTCTTTTTGGGCTGAAATTGGATGGGACAGGAGAATTATCAAACATGTAATGTGAACACGAAGGGTAGCTTTGATACTCAGCTTTTTCATATTAAGAGAATAATAGACGGAGTCAATTAAACTACTTTGGTTCATGCTCCTGTATAAATGATATAAGAGTTTAGAAAGCTTCATTAAAGCTGAAATAAACAGCCGAATTATCAAGACCAATCCCATAATCTATGCGTAAGTTCATCCTATCTTGAACTTCAAATCGATACCCGACACCAATATTAGGGATCCAACTGAGGTCGTTAGTCAATTCCGGGGCAATTGCTCCGTGACCGGTCCAGAAAGCAAACCCCGAGCGACTGTTGTAGCTGCCTGCCTTATTGGGCCGTTTTCGGCCAAACATGTGCCGGTATTCAACCAGGGCAAAAGTCATGAAATTATCCCTAAACCTACCCCAAAAGTATCCACGTAGATCCCAAGGAGAGCCTATCATTGATTTTTCGGTCCAGGGAGAGTCCGATGTCACCCATTGTGATTTTATTTCCCATGCCAAAATATGCCGCTCTTTCAATTCGACATATTGTCTATAATCAAGTCCCCGGAGTGTGAAGTCGTTTTTCCCACCCAGGTACCCCCCGTAAAAAATATACTCCAGGTTGATATATAATCCTTTGTATGCATTTGTCGCAAAATCACGGCTAGTCATATTGCATCAGTAATCCAATTCCCGAGTTACGACTGTTGGGTCCTGTTAGAAGATAATCCGGATCCAGCGCCATTATTTCATTTATGTTAGATGCATTTGTCTCATTTATATCAAGTATTGGTCCAAAATAAAAGTGCTTTCCAATACTGAATCCAAATCTGGCGGTAAATTTTATCCAATCACGATCGTATCTGGTGGTAGAATCTGACTTGGGTAAATTTGTGGCATTTTCATAGCCAACTCCCCAATAATGATCAGGCATATTCTTAAACCAATAATCTACAACCAACCTCCATTTATCGTTTCTTCCGAATATGTTTGCCTTGATATTACCAGTTAGAGAGCCATTGGAACTATAACCGATGGAAAAGGGTATCGAAGAGCGCGACACTAACGGGTTCTTTTTTTGAAGACTGAATGTCATCAGTCCTCCACCTGATATAAGCACTTCCAGCTCTGGTGAGTAAGATGGGGCAGCGAAAGGAGTAAACTTCAAGTTCTTGCCTTCGTATTTTAAGATTCTTAGAGAGTCAATGTTTTGACTGACGTGCCTCTCCTTTTCCTGCAGATCCTGGCCTTGAATGCCTGGATCGATTAATTGACAAAATATAGCAATTCCTGCATGACAATATTTTCTGTAAGGCCAGGCCATATTACCAAACTGATATTAATAATGATAGATTAAAATTATGTTCATTGCGTATCTGGTTTAGTAGTAAAAACCTGATCCCCTTCATTCTCGAATTGTTCAGATTGTATCTTATAAGGCATCTGCATTTTGATGCTTTGTTCTACTTTGATTCAAGTCTTTTGATACCCTCGATAAGTGGATGCCATCCAAATAGGAGCGACAATTTAAAGTTGTCAATTCGCAAATCCGTGGGATCATTATCATTTACTGATGTCAGATATCCCATCGTAAATTGTAGATTGTCATTAAAATGATAACCTAATGTAAAACCTGCACCCATCATATCAAGTTTCTCACCAGCAACACCATCTATGCTTGCTTTTCCACCTGTCATCCAGGTAAAATCCAATGAACCCCAGAGGTCTTTGTAAAAATTGCGGGTCAAATGCGACTCGAGTTCAAACAACGGTTCGGTTGATAATGTACTGCCAACAAAATCATTGTTATCTCCAAACAACCATAAGGATGGAAGAAATTCTAATGTGGTTCGCCGACTTGGAATCCAGGGACCAATCTGTAAAACCACAGGTGATGCGATGCGTCCGTACCATCGATTTTGCCCCAGGTTAAGAGGTTGTGAATTGTCATAATTGCCAATTGGAATAGCCAGATCAACAAGAAGATCGAGAGAAAATCCTGGCTCATAACGTATGAGATCGGGAATACTTTTTATAGCTTTTGGACCAATTAAATTTATGTCAAACTCCAACATTGGATCACCGAAACCATTTGTATTTATTTTCGTCTGTTGACCAATCAGATTTATATCACCCGAGAGACGGCCTGTTGGAACAAGAATTGCAATGGTTGCAGATCGCCCAGATACAGGTAAAGACTGAGCGAAACCAACAAGCATTACGGCAGCGTTGAAGCCGGCATCAGGCATAACGAGGTGACTTGGATCAATTGGATTAGCATTACCACTCATTGACATACCAATAACGGGTATTGCTTTCCCTCCTGAAAGACTGTGCCAATAAAAGCGTGCAGGTGCCTGTGCAAAAATCTGTGACGATACTGATAAAAAGAAGGTTATCATCAATATGGTAACCAGCATACGATTTCGAATAATAGCCATTAGTTTTCATTATTTTTAAGCTGATCAGCAGGAGGAACAAACTGCTTTTGATAAATCAGTGGCGGATAGCCAGGGTCATTTGGAAATCGTTTGGGCAATTGATATTCAAGTCCTTCAAATAACGAGCGACTTGGGAGTATCACATTGTTAGCAGCTACATAATCGTCCCAAAGCTTGAGCATTGCAGCAACTTTTTCGGTGTTCTCTGAAGCAAGGTCCTTTCGTTCTGCCAGATCTGATTTCAAGTTATACAGTTCCCACTCTCCTTTACCGTATGGTTTCCATTGCCAGCGTAGTTTCCAGTCACCCTGGCGAACTGCTCGATTACCGAAGAGTTCCCATGCCATGTAATCATTTTGGGTGCGGACATCATCTGTTTCATCTGCCAGCATTGGGTTCCATGATTTGCCAATCAAATGAGGCAATGGCCGACCCTCAAGTGTTTCAGGGTATTTTGTTTCAGCAAGCTCTAAAAGCGTTGGCATGATATCGGATACATGCATTAGCGCATCATTTATGCTACCTTTTAAACGTTTAACCGTAGGTCCGCTAACAATAAGGGCATTTCGTATACCACCTTCGGCCAGCCACCCTTTGTACTGGCTAAATGGCGTCATCGATACCTGTGCCCACATAGGGCCATAACCAATAAACGATCCAGGATCGCCCCAGGCTTTTGGGTCGGTTTGTGACCAGTTAATTGCCGCATTTAAATAATTCAATGTACCCGGAGTGCCTGCTATCATCTCAAATAAGTCAGTGCCTTCAGCCCCGTTATCTCCAAATACGATAAAAAGTGTGTTTTCATATTCACCAATTGATTTCAGGTAATCAACCAGTCGTCCGATATGATAGTCCATATTTTCCACCATCCCTGCGTACAACTCCATTTTCATACCCAGAATGGCACGTGGTGCTGGAGCCAGTAAGGTTGGGTTTGGTACAAACCACATTCGCTCGGATAGCTCTGAATCACTATCCAAAATTCCGAGTTCTATTTGACGTTGGAGACGTTCACGACGTACTGCGTCCCATCCTTTGTCATACTCTGCAACATGGCGGTTCCTCCATTTACGTGGCAAATGATAGGGGTCGTGGGGAGCCTGATGTGCAACATAGGCAAAAAAGGGTTTACCGTCTCCCCGGTCTTTCTCGATGTATTCGATGATCTTGTCGGTATATGTTCTAGTAGCATAGTAGTTTTTAGGCAATTCTCTCAGGTATTGTCCATCTTCAGTAAAGACCAGCTTTGGAGATAAAGCGACAACGTTTTCCATGCCCCAGTAGTTGCCACCTCCATCGAGCAAACTGAAATCTCGTTCAAAACCACGGGCCCTAGGGATGCTCTCAGGTTTTTTACCCATGTGCCACTTACCCACCATATAGGTATGGTAGCCGACATCCTTGAGAAGTTGAGGTAATGTTGTGACTCTATTATTGAGATAACCTTCATAACCCGGAATACCCAATTGATTGGGCGCGGTCCATTCACTCATATTGCCCAGGCCATTGACATGTGTATCGGTACCTGAAAGCAACATCGATCGCGTAGGCGAACAACTTGCATGCGTGTAGAATTGTGTAAATCGAATGCCTTCCTCTGCTAAAGCATCCATATTTGGTGTTTTTATTTCACCGCCAAACGATCCGATGTCAGAGAATCCCATGTCGTCCGCAAGAATAATTACCATGTTGGGTCGCAGATCATCTTGCACAACCTGGGCAATTGATGGGTTTATATATAACAGTAAAGAACTGAAAAGGGAGATTAATCTCTGTATCATGGTGTTTTGTTTTGATAATTATTTTTATCTTTAATTAAATATAAAGCAAAAGAAAGAATGAGAATAGTAAGAGGTAAAAGCAACATTTTCCAAGATATAACTTCGATTTTAGCGATATTAGTAACAGTAAAAATGACCATAGCAACAAGTATAGTCTCCCACAACATATGCTTCAAATCCATTAAATTATTTATTTGGATCCAGGATGGTAAATTTTCATTTGGCACATTTTGAAACAGGAAAAGCCGCCCCAAACCGAATCCAAAAATCATAAAAACTAAAGAATACATAAAAAAATCCAAACCTTCCAATAAATGAATCCCGGGAAGGGACTCTTCATTTGGCATAAATCCAATGCTTACAAACTCAGTATACCCATGAATACATCGAACTGCCCCAACTATCAAAAAAACCAAGGAATTAAGTAATAGAAAAAAAACAGCTATTATAAAAACAAACCGAAAGTTGATTATTTTAGTAAACATCTACTATAAGTTTAAATAAGCGATCTTATTAATGTTTTTCAAAGTTTCAACCACTGCGGTAACCAATTCCATTCCAAGATTCTAAGGCTATTTTAGTTAACAATAAAGTTTTTTAAAATTTGATTTTACCTTACCGAGACAATTATTTTGGGTCGTTATATCAAATGTTTATTAACTAAACACTCAATAAAATTGCTAATTAACCCGTTGTGTATAATCTTGATTTATAGCGTGGATCCGGGCCTTTTTAGCTGGCAGATTCAAGATCGTCTCAGAAGAGTGATTGATCCCTGAGCTGAACTTTTTATAGGTTATCTCACCATCGATCAGATCTTTTTCAAGAAAGCTGGAAAATTTCTTACTGATATAGAGATTTGTTTCTTTATCCAATAGTACAGTTAGTTTATCTCCCGGCATAAAAACGTTACTTGCAGCAACTTCTATTGTATTTCCTTTTTCGATTACGGTGCCCTTTTCGAAAAAATCCAATAATTGACCTTTCCTCATATATGTATAAGCCATGGCAATTTGAAGAGCCTTGCCTACATACTCGGCATTATCTTCCATAGCATTTTTCTGAATTTTGCCACGAATACCTCGCTTTTGTTTTACCGCACTCTCTGCTCCAATCGAAGTTACCTGTAACTCACCCTTCTCATCAAAGCTTAATTCATTAATTACCTTTGATTTTACTTCACCCTCCACCGATGTTATAGAATGTCTCTTCCAGATAAACGCTTTTAGCTTTTCGGTGTTGGCAGCATCTGCCTTGCTCACATCCAATGCAAGTTGCTCCTTATCAATCTGAGCAAATGCGAAAGTAGACACCATGATTATGATTATTGTTACAGATATTTTTTTCATTTCATTATGTATTTAAGTTTGAAAAATATATTTAGAATTTCATTCCAACTCCAAGCATTACTGAATTCATAAAACCATCTCGATAATAGCTGTTGGACAAATATGCCCATTCATATTCCATGTAAATAAAAGCTTTATCACTAATCGTTTTCATTATACCCAGACCTGCGCCTCCATAAAATCCGGAGTCATTGGTCTTAACCTCTGCGCCAAGACCGGTGGTAATTTTAGTACTGGAGAATTGCATGCCCAGGGCACCTTTAAGAAAAAATTTAAATGATTCTGAATTTCCTAACAAAAGTTTAGGAGCATAAAACAGAGGCCAACTTTCAATTTTATATTCCTGCTCTGTTGTTTGTAACAAAACTTTTTGTGAAAAAGTAGCCGATGTGTGGATATATCCAAAGGAAAAACCATGTGATACCTTGCCTGCAAGGGGATTAAACTCATATAAACCATTTATCCTGTAACCTGAGGAACCCTCGTCAACATCCTCTATATTGGCGAAAGAATAACCACCACTTAATGTAAATAAATTTTCCTGTGCCCACCCAACAATTGATGCTAACATAAAAATTGAAAACAGTAAAAAATATTTCATAGACATTTTAATTTAATATTAATTCAAATAATAAATTTGAAATAAAAACGAAGATATTTTGATTGATTCATATTGCTAGTACCAAATCCATTAAAAAAAGTTATCGGCTTGATAAGATCTGTTTATCAATTACTGATTCAACATATGATTTGCTGAACCAATTACAGCTCTCCAAGATTGAATAAAATATTTGGCATTAATTCTATTTATCAATAAATTTGATAATCTGCCACTATCAATTAGCACCCTCATTTACCAGATAACAGAAAACACAAAATGCTTGAATTACGTTATTTAAAACACGTTATCGCTCTAGCTCAATTTAAAAATTTCCACAAAGCAGCAAAAACAGTCCATATAAGTCAGCAGTCTTTAACTAATAGTATTTAGAAGGCCGAGTCCATACTTGGTGTGAACATATTTGATCGAAAATCTCAACAGATCAAACCGACTAAATATGGAAATTTTGTTGTCAATAATGCTCAATCAATTATTAGTGATGTTGATAAGATCCGAAGTGGTATCGATATTTTGAAAACAGGCATGGAGGGAACAATTAGAATCGGGATGCATCCTTTCTATTTGGCTTTTGTGGACAATGCCTTGAAAAGCATGATCAAGTCACAATCAAACCTTGCTTTTGAATTCATTATGTACGGTCACCGAGAAGCCGTAATCAATGTGTTAGGAAAAGATATTGATTTCTATTTAGGTATGATCTCAAATGAGTATGCTCTACAGCATACTGAGTTACGATTTAAACCGTTTCCGATTTCAAAGATGATCTATGTTGTAAATGCCAATCACCCATTAACAAAGAAAAATAGGGTACTCGGTGCAGATACTTTGCAGTACGATTGGATTGCCCTAGATAATCGTTCAACTGTCATCTATAAAAAATGGCTTATGGAAGCCCTTTCTCTGCAATCATATAGTGATATTGAAAAAAGTATAAAAGTGTTCGTTCCAGACTACTCTGTTATCAAGAAGTTATTGGTGCTGTCAAATTACATTGCTCTAATGCCAAAGGCTTTGATTCAATCGGAACTCAAGAGTAACATTCTTAAAGAGATAAAACCTGAATGGAAGATTCCTCACATAAAGATCCAGGGCTTCATAATGCATTTAGAAACATTTTCCTTCCCACCATATTTGGACCGGTTTATGACAGGGCTTACAAAGAACATGTGACCATTGCAGATTAAATAATTCTTTAAATGTCAATTTTTAATTCCGTAATCTGTATGGGATTCAGCGGAGGGCTTATTCAAACCGAAGCGATTCAATCGGGTCAACCTTTGATGCTTTGTATGCAGGATAGTACCCTGAAATTAATCCTACTACAACACAAATCGCAAATCCGACGAATATCCATATCCAGGGTATTACAAAGGTCCCGGGACTAATCAGGTTGGATATTAGATTTCCAATGCCTATACCCATAATTACACCCAGGATACCCCCAAGTATCGTTACAACAATGGCTTCAATGAGAAACTGTTGCCTGATCCGCAGGGGCGTGGCCCCAAGCGCTTTTCTTACCCCAATCTCCCTTGTACGTTCGGTAACGGAAACCATCATGATGTTCATAAGACCAATTGATGCACCCAGAAGGGTAATAAAACCTATCCCAAATCCTCCTACTTTCAGATATCCGGTAATTTCATCTAATTCTTCTGCCAGTGTCTGGCTTCTGCGAAGTTCAAACGAGTCGTCTTCTCCAATTGGATCACGGCGAATGGAGCGCATCAGGCCACGGGCTTCACTCATTGCATATTCCATTTCCATTGAGTTATCAATGCCAACATCCAGGGTGTACCGCAACACCCTTCCGCCCGCACTTCCGCGAGCATTTTGCACCGGAACAATGATCCGGCGGTCTGCCCCTCCACCTTCCAGCGCTCCCCGTTCTTCAAGTATCCCAATAATTTTATATTTATTACCAACTACTGAGATACTACCATTGATAACCTCTTCATCATCTTCAAACAGGTTATCAACAATTTCAGTGCCGATGATGGCTACATTGGACCCATAGCGTACCTCAATAGGTGAAAAATTACGTCCCTTATCTATATTTAGTCCTTCAATAATGATGTAATGCTCGTTTCCCCCAACTACACCTACATTCGGATTTGTCTTTTTTGACTTTCGCTTGGCCTCCGCAATTCCGGTTACCCAGGTACTGATACTTACATTCGCCGGTACTTTATATAAGGATTCGAACCGTTGTGCTTGTTTATAAGTAATGATGGGATATACTTTTTCTTTTACCCCTTGCCTTCTACCCCTGCTTTGGGACTTTGATCGTATCTCAAATGAGTTTACGCCAAGATTCGAAAAACTATCTGAAATAGATGCTTTAATGCCATCAATCGCCGTTAAGATACCTACAAGGGAAGAAATACCTATGGCAATTATGAGTGCAGTGAGGATAGAACGCAGCAGATTCGACTGTACAGCCCGCAAACCTTCGGAAATATTTTGGCCAAGATTCATAATGAGTTTAATTTCAGACCTACCATCGAAGTTAGCACAAATATTACTTGATTAACGAAAAAATTGATCGAAAGGATTTTTCATTGTTTAAACGGCGCAAACAAACCTTTTACATAAATTATAAAACCTGTAATGCTTTTTACCGTAATTTTGATAAAGCACCTTATTGTAAATCAAAACACAAAATATGAATAAGTCGCTGTTAACTACACTCATTTGGTTTTTATCGCTGGGGTTTGCGTATTCCAGCAGTATCCTTATATCCATGGATGAACAACAAGCCAACCACCTGAAAGCTTATGGAATCGCCTATTGGGTACTCCAAAATGATATTGAGGTAGAATGGTTGCTCAACTACCGGGGTGGTAGCTTCATGTTTAAATACTATCAGAAATTTGAAAATGAGTTGATTATAAGAGGGGTAAGTTACGAGGTAATCAGTGATGCCCAGGCAAACCAGGTGATGGCCATGATTGCAAGTCCTTCCTCCAATATGGATATCATGCGGCTTGAAAAATATCCAAAGATTGCAGTGTACTCGCCAAAAAGTAAACAACCCTGGGACGATGCAGTTACGCTTGTGCTTGCCTATGCTGAAATACCCTATGATATCATATTTGATGATGAAGCAATTTACAAGGAATTACCATCCTATGACTGGTTACATCTCCATCATGAAGATTTCACCGGCCAGTATGGCAAATTTTATAGAAATTTTGGGAGCATGCCCTGGTACCAGCAACAACAACGCGAATTTGAAGCCTCCGCCAGGAAACACGGGTTCAAAAAAGTATCCGAATTAAAACATGCAGTTGTCGAAAATATTAAAGACTATGTTGCGGGAGGAGGGTTTTTATTTGCGATGTGCAGTGCAACGGATACATACGATATTACGTTGGCGGCAAACGGAACGGATATAATTGGCAGAATTTATGATGGTGATCCCATGAACCCCCATGCCCAGCAACTTCTTGATTATTCCAGAACATTTGCATTTACTGATTTTGTGATTTCAAGAAATCCTGTAGAATATGAATTTTCAAATATTGATAATAATCCGCAGGAACGCGGTGGTCTGTCGGAAGCAAATGATTATTTCAAGTTATTCGAGTTTTCTGCAAAATGGGATCCCATACCAACAATGCTTACCCAAAATCATACACGCATCATAAAAGGCTTTATGGGACAGACTACAGCCTATAAGAAGCAACTTGTGAAGCCTGATGTTGTCATTATGGGAGAGAACAAATCAATAAATGAAGCAAAATATATACATGGTATCTATGGGAAGGGTTTTTGGACATTTTATGGTGGCCATGATCCGGAGGACTATAAGCACCATGTAGGAGAAGAACCAACAGACCTGAATATACATCCTAATTCACCCGGATACAGATTGATATTAAACAACATTTTGTTTCCTGCGGCAAAAAAGAAAAAGCAAAAAACCTGATATACTGATTATTACATATGGATCTTACTGTTCAGGGTTTGTTTGAGCATTTGTTTGAGACATCTTCCGATGCCAGGTTGGTTATTTGTGATAATATCATCGAGATATTTAACAAAAAGGCTGCGAAGTTACTTTCAATATCTTCTGACAATAGCCAATCCTCACTTGCCCCTTTCAGCCGTTCACCTGAATTCCAGCCTAATGGAGAACGCTCGGATAAAATGAGCGAAAAAATACTCCTGGAAACGAGCATCCTCGGAAACGCCCGTTTTGAATGGCTCCATCTGATCGATGGTGAGGAAGTCTGGACTGAGTACATTCTTGATAAAATTCATTACAAAGGAAAAGATTGTGTTCATGCTTCAATACGCGAAATCGGAGAATATAAAGCCCTGCATCTTCACACCAACCAGCGGATTGAAAGGCTGATTACTCAAAATCAGGCGTTGACCGAACTATCTGCCATGGAATCAGACACCGGTTTTTCACTCGAAAAATTCATGTCGAAGCTTTGTATGATTACAGCCGATACCCTTTGTGCACGGAATGTAAGAATATGGAAAATTGATAAGGACCATCGTGTAAACTTAGCAGCTTCAAATACCCTGGAAGATGATAAATTTCAAAAAATTGAAAAACAATTTAATATAAAAGAGTTTCCCAGGTTTTATAAATCACTCCAGGAACATCAATTACTGGTAATAAATGATGCAGGTAAAGACGTAAGGATAAATGAGTTAAGAAAAATATTTCTGAAAGGCAATGATAATAAAAGTGCCATGATCGTTGCCCCACTTCTGAATGAAGGAATCCTGCATGGCTATATCTGGATAGAATGTCCGGGTGAAATTCGAAAATGGGAGCTTGAAGAGAGGTCTTTTGCTTCCTCGCTTGGCGAAATGATCTCCAAACATATTGGAGCGGAACAAAAGCAGAAAACAGAAAGGATCCTGCATAAAAAAGAAAAATTATTTAAAGCCTTAATCGATCATTCCCTTGACGTGGTTTGCATACTGAATGCAAAAGGGGTTATCACATATCAATCGCCTTCATTTGAAAGTGTACTGGGTTTTCCAAAAAATACTTTAGTTGGCAAAAATAGTTTTGATCTCATCCACCCCGAGGATGTGAAACGATTGAAATTTCAATTTTTAAAGTTGGCCCATAAGCCAAATGTGAAGTATACTTTTACATTCAAAGCCCAGCATCGTAATGGGAGTTGGCTATACATTGAAGCACTCGCCAGAAACCAACTTACTGACCGGGAGATAGAAGGAATAGTTGTCAACTTCAGGGATATCACAGAGCGAATGGCTTTTCAGGAACAACTCAGGTCCAAGGAGAGTTACTACCGTGCTTTGATTGAGAAATCGATGGAAGTTACTACCATCCGGACTGTGGAAGGAATTGCAACCTATATTTCACCATCCATCGAAACAGTATTTGGTATAAAAGTCAAGGATTTAATTAATAAAACAATATTTGATCTCGTTTATAGTGATGACCTTGAACATACACGAAAGGATTGGGAATTTATCCTCCAAAATCCTGGTGTCCCCCGAAAATTTGAAAGGCGTATTATTCTGCCAAATGGAGATATCCGATTCATTGAAGGTACCTCCAGGAATTTGATTGATGACAATACAATTAATGGAGTCATTTCCAATTGGCGTGATACCACCGCCAAGAGGGATGCGGAAAATGCACTTATTGAAAGTCAAATGCGCCTTGAAGGAATCATTTCATCCGCAATGGATGCGATCATCACCGTGGATAACAACCAGAATATAGTACTTTTCAATGCGGCTGCGGAAAAAATGTTTGACTATCCTGCATTTGAAATATTTGGAAAATCAATCGGTAAATTGATTCCGGAGAGCAAGCATGAATTTCAAAAGGAACAAATGGGAAGTTTCAAAGATACACCCGTTACTACCCGCAAAATGAACCCGGTTACGGATAAGCCTTACATTTTGGGAGTAAAATCTGACGGTAATAATTTCCCCATCGATGCTTCTATTTCGAGACAGGAAATTGATAACGAAATCTTCTACACTTCCATTGTGAGAGATATTTCAGAACAGATTAAATCGGAAGACGTTCTCAAAAACTATTCAAAAAATCTGGAAAAAGAGGTAAAAAAAAGAACGCGTGAGTTGAAAAATAAAAATGACAAATTAAACTCAACGCTGAAAGAACTAAAAAACACCCAGGAACAACTCGTCGAAAGTGAAAAAATTGCTTCGTTAGGACAGCTGACTGCAGGGATTGCCCACGAAATCAATAATCCTATCAATTTTGTTTCCTCCACGATCTCTCCACTTAAGAGAGATTTTGGTGAAATACGTGAAATAATCAATAGAAAAATTGAAAATACTTCTTTAGCAAACGGAAATGAAACTGTAAAGGAAATGAAGTTTCTTTTTTCTGAAATATCGCAATTGCTTAATAGTATAGAAGAGGGGGCAAAACGAACGAAAAATATCGTCCTGGGCCTGCGGAATTTCTCAAGGATGGATGAAAATTCATTCAAAAAAGTAAATATCCATGATGGCCTTGACTCCACATTGATGCTTTTGAACAGTAAATTAAAAGGTGTTATCAGCGTGGAGAAGGAATATGGCAGCCTTCCTCCAATCGAATGCCTCCCGGGCAAGATCAACCAGGTGTTTATGAATATAATTTTAAACGCGATCCAGGCAATTGAGTCAAAAGGGACAATTAAAATAAAAACATCAACGAATGGCAAAAACACCATAACAATAAGTATATCTGATACCGGCATGGGTATGACGAAAGCAACGGAAAAACGTATTTTTGAGCCTTTCTTTACCACCAAAGATGTAGGAATTGGTACAGGTTTGGGGCTGTCCATCACCTATGGTATCATCGAGGACCACAGTGGAACCATTGAAGTAAAAAGTAAAATAGGAATAGGAACAACATTTGTTATTTCACTCCCAGTTCGCCAACTTTAAGGCATCAATGGAGCGAGATTTCAAAGTACTATTTGTAGATGACGAAGAATATAACCTTGTAGCATTCAAAGCTACCTTTCGTAAAGAGTATGAAATCCTTACCGCCGGCAATGGAAAAGATGCACTGGAAATCCTTCGGAACAATAAAATTGGGTTGATTATTACTGACCAGCGAATGCCTGAAATGACAGGCGTTGAATTACTTGAAAAAATTGTACCTGAATTTCCTGATGTAATCCGTGTCATACTTACCGGATTTAGCGATGTGGAAGCCATTATCAATGCTATCAACAATGGGCGGGTTTTCAGGTATATCACCAAACCATGGGACGAAGTGGAATTAAAAATGACCATTGAAAATGCCCGTCGTATTTATTCACTCCAAATAAAGAATAAACAACTCATAAATCAGTTTCAGCAAAAAGTTACCGAACAGGAACAAATGCTCAAACTGTTTCAAAAATATGTTCCTGAAATAGTGGTAAAACGTACGCTTGAAAGAAGTGATTCCAGCATATTTGAAGGGGAAACAAATTATGTAACTGTACTATTTAGTGATCTCCGCGGATTTACTCCTATGAGCGAAAAGATGGAATCAAACGAGGTTGTGGCATTTCTGAACAGCTACTATTCCATAATGTCGGATATAATAAAAAAACACAATGGGAATGTAATGCAGTTTGTCGGAGATGAAATTTTTGCAACATTTGGTGTGCCACTCGAATACCCTGAAAATGAAAAAAATGCAGTTTTCTGTGCTTTGGAAATGATGGACAACCTCCCGCTTTTACATAAGACCAGTGGGAAAAAAATATCAATGGGTATTGGAGTAAATGCAGGTGAAGTAATAACCGGTAACCTAGGATCGGAAGATCGTATCAACTACGGTGTGACCGGCGATACTGTAAATACCGGTAAGCGAATTGAAATGCTTACTAAAAATCTTGACGATACTATTTATATCAGCAAGAGTGTGTATGAAAAGGTAGAAAAAATTGTAAAAATTGAAAAGATTGCACCTCAAACTGTAAAAGGGAAAAGAGAACCTTTATGCGTTTTTAAACTTCTTGCAAGAAGTTAACCCAGAAAATTCACGCGAATTTTCCGTCTTTAGGGTAGACATTTTGGAAATCTTTAGTTATTGCCAAACATCTGCATCAAATTCGCCGGCATTTCTTCATAGCCGTCAGGTATAGCAAACATTGAATCAGCAATAGATTCTTCTTTTATTTCCCTGGATAAATAATGGATTTTCATTCCCTGGGAACTGATCATATATTCCAGGGGAAACCCTTCGAGTTTTTCCATTCCCTTCATTTTTGGAGAAGGGAGTTCATTGGTATAATAGATAATTGTTTCGCCGAGATCCTCCCCCATTTTAATCAGGGCTTTTTTACAGGAGTATCCTAGTATATCTTTTGTTTCACTTAAGTATTCGACTTCAAAATCATTCTTAATATCTTCATCCTTCATCGTCATTTTATATTTCTTCCCCTGGAAATCAAGAAGAACAATTGTTATACCATTTGCATTATCATGGATCATTGTTGACTTAGTACCCATCATGTCCTGGTCCATTCTGGTGAGTTCATTTTTAATTAAAAAGACATGTTCAGCAGGCATCATACTGGCATACTGTTGTTGGTCAGCAGGCAAATCATAGGTGATGCCAAAAGTTACCTTCCCTTCAAATGACTGCGCATTCGTAACAAATGGTAATAGCAGAATTAGTGAGAAAATTGTCTGTGTAAGTTGATTAACTAATTTCATATTTTATTTATTTAAATTAATGCATTCTGTCAGCACGGATTTCAAGATTCTTTATTATTTCCGCCTCTACACCCAACAATTCGTTCCAGCGTTTCATGACCTTATCTTCATCCATGTATGTTTTTGCAAGATCAAGAAAATTTCTGTAATGTCCTGCTTCTGAAATCATTAGTTCATAATAAAATGTTTTCAAATCCGGATCCTCCAATTCCTGTGAAAGGATCTTGAAACGTTCACAACTCCTTGCCTCAATCAATGCATTGATCAAAAGTTTTTCGATAAGTTGCTCCGTTCGGCTTCCTCCTTTCCTGGACCTTTTGTTGAGTTCCTTTACATATTCATCAGTTCGCGGCCTGCCAAGTGAATATCCACGTTCTCTTAATTTCTCCAGAACACGTTCAAAATGGGCCCACTCTTCGGCAACAACAGGAGTCACCATATCAACAAGTTCGGTATGTTCCGGAAACTGAACAATTAAAGAAATACAGGAAGATGCTGCTTTTTGCTCGCAATAAGCATGATCAATCAGGATTTCATCAATAGATTTTTCCGCAATATTCACCCAACGTGGATCTGTGGGGAGATGAAGGCCAAGTGTAAATTTTTGTTTTGCCATACTCAATCGAAAAACCGCCAGTTAAAACCAAAATCAAATATCGGGGGTAGCCCGGGATAATCAGGTGCCACCAGGTACCCTTCTGTCTGTGAAACCATTGTCCATATGTTACCCATTTTTATATATAAATTTGCACGGTTTATTTTGAAATCGAAAAAGAAAGTGACAATTGGAAAATCTCCGACCACCGTATGCCTCTGCAGGAAATACTGCTGTACATCCGGTTTGAAATCGTCACCAAAATAGGGCGATTTGTAATGTACATCAAACCCAACGTTGATTTCAAGGTTCCGGTCAAAGAAAATATTGTTATAATAAATACGTGAGTTAATAAACCATTCAGGAATTTGTTTTAACAGCGTTGTATCTCCTTCAATACTTGTATAAACAGCACTCCCTTCGTAAGTAAAATGCTTTAAAAAACCGATTTTGAATTGAAATCCGGGAGAAGTAATATACAGTATGTCTTTTGACTGTGCCGGTACTTGCTGTTCGTTGAAATAAATAAAATCTTTTATTTTGTCGTACCTGATGGTTGGCGAAAGGAAGGCGGGACCTAACTGAAACATCAGGCGTCCACGAAATGTCTGGGCAAAAACCGAACTAAATTCATTTATCCATAAACTATGATTTCCGATATAAGCTTGCTGAAGAAAAGTAGGCTTATACTCAGCATGTTTATATGTCAGGTCAAGGTATTTACCAACAAGACTAACATAACTGACATTGTTATCGTCATACAGTTTTACCCCGTCATCATCCATATATTCCATACCCCCTGAGACCAGGTATCCGTAAGGCAATGAATAGGACAATTTGAATCCCACGTACTTTTCACGCCCTGATGGATTGTTAACCAGCGAATCATACCCCAGCGTATCAACATCATGGTGTTTGTTGAAAAAATTATAATCCTTATTTTTCAGATAGAAATTGTAAAACCAGGACCGGTTACTTCCTTTTAAGCCAACTTCATATTGAAAATATTTATAGTCAGTACTGTCGCTTGTTGTCGTTTCGTCCAAATAAAAACGGTCATAAAATTCACCGTCCTCCGTCAGGTCAGACTTATATTCATTTCGTTGCCGGTATGAGTCGAGGCTATTGTAAACTTCCAGAAAGTCACGAATGGCGCCGTAGTACAGCGACGGATTCGAATACGTGGGAAAGTGGTTGCTGTCGGGAATCTCTTCGATTGGGGGGCTTAAATGAAGACTCGGTCTATTCTGCCGTTTGCCGTATTCGGTTTCCTACTCCTCGCGCTCTTCGCAGTATCATCATGCGGTGGCGGTGGGTTTGATGCTAGTCGGTTCGGCGGGCCTTACCCGTTTGCATTAACGGATAATGCGTTTGAGAAAAAGCTGAACCTCCAGTGCTATAAGGCCAACGACTTGTCTCTATCCAAGGCTGTTGAACTCACTGGCCGACTGTTGGAGAAGTCGATTAAGGCGAACATGGCAGCTCCTCATGGATCTGAGATGCAGAAGTATAATT